>JAESFT010000187.1_pt1 | contig 68486 bp, 61 predicted proteins | sample 9269451 | NCBI WGS metagenome assembly JAESFT01 (sample SAMN14502557, study PRJNA617106) | algae metagenome | isolation source: Scytonema hyalinum WJT4-NPBG1 and co-occurring heterotrophs from well... | place: USA: Mojave Desert, Joshua Tree National Park, California | collected 2006-05-25
ACAAAAGTACACCGATTCAAGTAACCCCAAGGCGGTAATGGAACAAAGCGACTAAAGTCGCACGAGTCGTATTTCCTCTCAGGTCTGAAGACGCTGAGTTTCCATACTTCCCACGAGGTCTTATGACTTGAAGTTTATCCAGGATGCGTAGAGAAAAATTAAGAATGTATAAAAATTGTGAGTGAGGAGCCAGTAACTCCTCATTTCTCACTTTTTAACTGATAACTCAAAGTGGAATTCTCAGGATTGGCTGTTGTTTTTGTAACTGGCAACAGCCGCCCTAAGATTACCTTGGTATTCTGATAGGAGTTTTAAGCCCTCCTCTTTTTCCAACCCAGTCCAATGCATCAACAGTGCCAACTTAACCCATTTGCCACTACGTTCTAATAAGAAACCAGCGGCTTCTCGACTTAAACCAGTGAGGTCTTGTAAAATACGCAAAGCGCGATCGCGTAACTTTTGATTTGTTACCGCCACATCCACCATGCGATTGCCATAAACTTTACCCAACTTGACCATTACACCCGTAGAAAGGATATTTAAAGCAAGTTTCGTTGCCGTACCAGCTTTTAGGCGAGTTGAACCAGCAAGTATCTCAGGTCCAGTCAACAGGCGAATATCAATATCAGCATCACAGCTGACTTGTTCAGCAGGGACGCAGGCTATAAATATAGTAGTGGCACCCCGGCTACGAGCAGCACTCATTGCGCCGTGGACAAAAGGCGTTGTCCCACCAGCTGTAATGCCAACGACGACATCAAGTTGCGTGACTTGTCGTTGAGCGATCGCCGCTTCACCATCTTCGGCGTTGTCTTCCAAATCTTCCGAACTGCGTACTAGTGCGCCTGCACCCCCAGCGATAATCCCCTGTACCATCTCTGGGGGTGTACAAAAAGTAGGCGGACACTCTGCAGCATCTAACACCGCTAACCTACCACTTGTCCCTGCTCCAATATAAAACAGGCGTCCTCCGTGATGCAATTGTTCTGCAATGCGTTCAATCGCTTGAGCTAACTGAACTTTAGCAGCAGCTACTGCAGCCACTGCCTTTGCGTCTTCGTGATTAAACAGTTCTACCAATTCAACAGAACTGAGCTGGTCTAGGTTAAGACTATCAGGATTGACCTGCTCTGTTAAAAGATATCCGCGCCCCTGCAAGTTCATCATTTGTCCTTTGTCCTTTGTCTGTGGTCATTTGTCGTTTGTCTTCTGTCCTTAGTAATGACTCATGACTCATGACTCATGACTAACGACTCTCTACAATAACCCTTCTAGTTTGCGGCGAATGCTTTCGAGTTCTGAGTCAGATAATTCTGGTTTTTCCGGCGAGTTCTGGTTACGAGGGAAGGTTTCGGAGGCAACGTCCTCTTCGGATTCTGCTTTCCAATCTGTTTGTTCAACGTTTATTTCTGGAGGAATTGCTAAACTCCCGTTATTTGGGACAATTTTCCAGTCATAGTCTGCACTTTGACAAAATTCCTTGAGTTCCTCTGAATCAAACGCCTCTACGGTGGCTGGCGGGAAATCTTGAGCTTCAAGCATAAGGGCAAAGCGTGCAGCGTCGTCTTCTGACTCGAACATCAGAACCTTATTGCGATCGCCCACTTGAATTGTGTGAATTCCCTCATTTTCTGTGCGAGCGTTAAACAGTAATACAAAAACACGCATGGGTGTAATCATCTAATGTTCCATCTTGGATCTATTCGTGACATCTCCCGGCGCTGACTCTACGAGTACAGCGCGGGCTTCCCAATCTTACGGTTGGGCTTTCCTGCTTCATTGGTCGCGCCTAGACTTGCGTCCCCGGCGGGCGTTACCTCCACAGGCAGCTTGACTGCGAGTCCCGCAGCTGCAAGACCCCTCTGTTCTACCACCATAGCGGCAGCAATATCACGGTCTGTTGTATATCCACACTCATGGCAAACATGAACACGTTCAGACAGCTTCTTTTTCCCGGTATGAGTTCCGCACTGAGGACACGTTTGACTAGTCCCATTGGGATTCACCTTAGCAAAGTACACCCCACGTTTCCAACAAACCCAAGAAAGAATCTCAAGAAAACTACCCCAAGCAGCGTCCAAGCAATGCTTTGCCAACATCCCGCGACTTGTCATCTTGAGATTCAAGTCCTCAGCAAAAACCATTCCCACGCCATCACACAAAGCGTGTGCTGTATTGATATGAAACTGTTTGCGTGTGTCATAAATGCGTTCATGCAATCTACGTATCTTATGCTGTGCTTTCCGGTAGTTGGCAGAACCTTTGGTCTTGTTTTTCAACTTGCGTTGCAGCCATCTAAGCTTGCTATGCATTGAATTGAAAAACTTGGGTCTTTCTACCAATTGTCCGTTGGACACAGCCAAAAACTTGGACAATCCGACATCAATACCGATGGAATTGCCATCAGGGATGATATCGGGCACGGAAAGATCACATTGCAAAATCAACTGAGCGTACCATCCCGACGCTTTGCTGACAACTCTAACCTGCTTGACTACAAACCCATCTGGAACTGGGCGATGCAGATTGATAGGCATTGCTCCAATTTTGGGCAGTTTAATTTGAAAACCCGTCAACGGATTGGATTTGAACTGTGGAAACACAAACGATCTGTATTGACCAACCTTCTTGAATCGGGGAAACCCAAAACCGCGTTCCATCATAAACTTGAACGCTTTATCAAGTCGTTTCAATGCGTCTTGCAGTACTTGAGATTGAACATCTTTGAGTTCAGGATTGTCCTTTTTGATTGGTGTCAGTGCGTTTTGCTGTTTGTAGTAGTCAGGGTATGGCGTGTCAACCGGGATGATGTATTCAGAGTGAATAGAGCAGGCGTTGATAGGACATTTACGCGAAGCTATCCAGTCTTTACGTTCCCGCAATGCATAGTTGTATACTTTGCGACACGATTCCATCCAAGCAAGCATTCTTGCTTCTTGAGCAGCGTCTGGATAAATTCGGTAACTGTAAGTCAACGAGAGCATCTAATCACCTCCTGAAATATTCTAACAGACTTTAGTTATCTGTTAGAAGTTCAAGAGAGATAGGAAAAAGACAGCACATCGAGGAGGCAGCGCGTTGGGCGGGTTCCCCGACTTGAAGCGTCTGCCGTTACTGTCTTTTTCCCTGGGGAGTGCGTGTATCCCGACGCCAAATCAAAGATTATGGTGAGTCCAGTCCTGAAGGAGGGTTTCCCTCCGTAGGGAACTGGCGAACCCCAAGGGCGCGGGACTTACTGCTCCCCAGACCCCACACAAGTTAATTAAACTTCTTGATTGCGTCCAAGGAAAAGCCCAGGCAAGAATTCTCACTTTCTTAGATATTTTTAATTTTTTTCTAACAGAGTTAATATTACCAAAAGTATAAGCGTCACATTTCACATCTAGCTTTAAGCATGATTGCTACTCCCGTCTTTAGTATCGTCGGTTATCCTGGAGTAGGCGTAGCCAGTAGTGTGCGAGTTGGTTCTACAGCTGTGACAGCTACATTTGTTTATGAGTGCTGATTATGAGTGCTAAGCCCTGTAGATCAAAAGCAGGGTGTGCGGAGGAATTCCCCTCAAATAAATTTAGGGGATCAAACAAGGAAAAAACGCTATGATTGCTCCACGGATAAATTCGGGAGCTTTTCGCCTAAGACGGTTCCTCGACTTGAAGAGGACAGCGCGGTGCGGAGGTTCCTCAGCACTCAGCACTTAGGACTGTTTCGGTGAGTCAGTAGTGAGACGAAATGACCAAAGCTTGTAATCGCGATCATCACTCCCAATCCCCCCGTATTTATAATACGCATCAATTGTTACTGATTTTAAGCCGTGGTGGCATTGCCTTGAGCGGAATTCTGCTTATAGGAATTACGGGCGGTACTTGGCGACTATGGAATTTTATTCATAAAGACTTAGTGCCATTAGCCCAAAGCAATCTTACTACTACATTGAACCGTCCCGTAAAACTGGGGCAAGTAAAACAACTTTCGCTTACGGGAGTGACGTTTGGGGCTTCAGCCATTCCGGCTACACCTACAGATCCGGATAAGGTGACAGCCGAGGTTGTAGAGGTAGGTTTTGACCCATTACAGTTGCTGTTGAACCACAAACTCAAGTTAGACGTCACCTTAGTCAACCCGGATGTTTACCTTGAGCAGGATGAACAAAGGCGCTGGATTACCACAAGAATAACGGCGGCAGGTCGAAAAGGACCAATTAAAACTGATTTAGACAAACTGCGGTTTCGCAATGCCAACTTGGTGTTAGTTCCCCAGGCAAATAAGGTAGAGGGAGAAATGACTCCCTCATCCCCCTCATCCCCCTCATCCCCCTCATCCCCCGTAGCATTTTCACAAATCAACGGCACTGCCCAACTATTAGAAAACTACAAACTCATTCAATTTAATTTGGATGGGCAACCAGATAACGGTGGCAACCTTGCGATACAAGGAGATTTTCGTCCCAAGACTCAAGAAGTCAACTTACAGTTGCTACGGGTACGAAACTTCCTTGCTGCTGATGTTTCTCGCATCGTTAAGTTACCCGTGGAATTACAAGCAGGTCGAGTTCAGGGTGAGTTGAAAATTCAAAACATCCAGCTGAAACAAAAACAGCAAAACCTGCTCATTTTTGGTAATGCTACTGGGCAAGGAGTTCAACTTCAAGTTCCGCGAATGCCACTACCATTTATCAATTCTCAAGGTAAGGTGCGCTTTCAAGGAACTCAGCTTAAGCTAGAAAATGTCACCAGTGGTTATGGCAAAATCCCCTTAATAGCGAACGGCACCATTGACTCCAAAGCTGGCTACAAGTTAGTAGCGCGTGTAAATGCGGTAAATGTGGCAAGTGTCCGGGAAACTCTCAACGTCAAATTACCCGTACCGACAATTGGGGAAGGTAAGGCAGACTTACAGGTTGTTGGACCAATCACTAACCCAATTCTCTCTGGTACAGTTGCCACCATAAAAGAAGCAAAAATTGACAAAGTTGATTTTAAGAGTGCCAGCGCACAGTTTGAGTTTTCTCCTGTCGCGTCTATTATTACTTTTAAAAATATTCAAGGCAAAGCGACTGTAGGCGGTGAAGTTACAGGCGCTGGGACGATTCAATTTGTTAACAAAATTCCCAAGCTAAATTTTAATGTCACGGCAAAGAACGTTCCAGGGGATGCCATTGCCTCTGTTTACGATATAAAACCTGGATTCCAAATTGGTACTGTCTTAGGTACAGCACAACTGACTGGCAGTGGTGAGAACGTTCAGACAACGGTACAATGGCAAGCGCCCCAAGCAACCTACCCCGGAAGTGGAGAAACAATTGTCGCCCCAGACAAAAGCGTCTCCTTCCGTAATGTTGCTCTGAGTGTTGGTGGTGGTACAGTACAAATTGCTGGCAGTTGGGCTAATCAGCGTTGGCAAGCGATCGCCGATGCTTCCAAAGTACAGGTGCAACGTTTTGTCAACTCCAGTCAACTGCAAAATGTCTCTCTCGATCACGCACGCTTCAACGGTCGTCTGATCTTATCAGGAACCTCAGCCCCATTTAAAATTGCCACAATTCGTCCAGATAACGCAAAAGTTCAAGTTGCGGGTGGCACAGTTGCTATTTCTAATCTTCAATTTGGCGAGCAAAGCTTTTCTGCCGAATTGGTTGCTGACGGTGTGCGGTTGGGGCGTTTGCTAAAACAAGCGCCCCAAACTTTAAATGGACCATTAGCGGGTAAGTTCCAAGTTTCAGGAAATACAGACACTTTTAACCTCAAAACCTTACGTGCTACTGGTGAGGGACGCTTATTAGTTGCTGGTGGCGCAATTACAGCTTCTCATATCCAAGTCGCGGAAGGTTTGTATAAAGCACAACTACAAGCAAATAACGTAGATGTGCAACAATTGGCACAATTACCTAAGCAATCTCAAGGAAGGTTAAGCGGTCAATTCAACGTTGCTGGTTCAGTTGAATCCTTTAAACCGCAAACTGTTGTAGCCACAGGACAAGCACGCGTCAATTTTGGTAGTGGTACTGTGACTGCTTCTAATATCCAATTGGCTAATGGTCGCTATCAGGCGCAACTCCAAGCAACTCAAGTGCCATTGCAAAAATTATCACAAGTGCCACCGCAGTTTAACGGTACTTTGACAGGTCAATTTAACGTTGCTGGTTTAGCTGATTCCTTCAAACCACAAGCTATTCAAGCTACTGGTCAGGCACGACTTAATGTTGCAGGTGGCACAGTCACCGCTTCTAATATTCAACTTGCTGATGGTCGCTACCAGGCAATGGTTGATGCTTCTGGTGTGGAATTAAAACGGTTGTCGCAGCAGTTGCGGGGTCAATTTGGCGGTAAAGTGCAACTGGCAGGCACTGTGGGAACTTTCAACATATCCAACGTGCGTGCCTCTGGTCAGGTACAGCTTTCTCAAGGCATTGCTGGTATTGAGCAACCGCTGACAGCAGTTGTTGGCTGGGATGGACAAAAGCTGCTCGTCGAGCGAGCCACTTCTCCAGGCTTGAATGCTAATGGTTATATTTTAGCCAAGTCTAGTGGGGCAGGCATACCGGAAATTACTGAATTAAATCTCAACGTTCAGGCACAGAATTATAATCTGCAAAAGTTGCCAATGCAGCTTCCCAGCGCTGTGGCTTTAGCAGGGAAAGCCGATTTTGGGGGAAGAATCAGCGGTACGCTACCTGTGCCAAATATACAAGGGCAAGTTAGGTTACGAGACTTGGTGGTAAATCGGCTGCCTTTTGAGTCGGTGTTAACTGGAAACATCCAATTGGCGCAGGGACAGGGTTTAAATTTAGATGTTGCAGGCAAACGCGATCGCATTACTCTCAACGCAGACGCAAAAAATCGTCCCAACTCTTTCTTAGTGAGGTGGCAAGACGCATTGGCAAGCGGTCAATCTCAAGGGGACAATTTGGCAATGAAAGTGGAAAACTTCCCCTTGGCGATATTGAATCTCACCCCGCCTGCGAATACTCATCTTGGTACGGGTGCGATCGCTGGATTTTTGACTGGGGATTTTCAGGTTAATCAAAAGACATTTGCGACACAAGGCGATATTGCAATTGCCAAGCCGCAATTAGGACGCATTAAAGGCGATCGCCTGATGGCACAATTCCGTTACGGCGATGGTCAAGCACGGCAGTTGCTTCAACGGGGGGAACCCCCGCAACGCACTGCCTTAACGGTTACAAATAGCGAATTTGTCAAAGGTGCGAGTCGCTACGCCCTTGCTGGGACTTTGAGCCAAACTCCCAAAGGTCCGCAAATCAAAGGTAAACTGAACGTTACCCAAGGTGAAGTTCAAGATGTCCTGACTGCACTACAGTTATATGAATTACAAGATGTCCAACGCGGTTTGGCACAGCCAAACTACGGTACAGCAGCAGATTTGAATGCTACCGAGTCAGTAGGATTTTCAGATCAGCCTTTGTCTGCCCAACTTCAGCGCTTTGGCGAATTTGAAAATCGGCTAGTACAACAAAAACAACAGCGTCGCAATGTTTCTGCCATACCGGAATTGGCAGATTTAAAGGGAACTTTCAACGGTGAAATCTCCGTAGATACTGCAACAGCGAACGGGCTGGATGTAAGCTTTAATTTAAACGGTCAAAACTTTGTTTGGGGTAGGGCAGATGAACCGGATCGTTTATATAAAGCAGACCAAGTGATTGCTCAAGGCAGATTTGAAAACGGTGTTCTCAGATTGCTACCTTTGCGACTGGAGTCTCAGAACAACCTGATCGCCTTGACAGGTAATATTGGCGGTAATGAACAATCTGGTCAGTTGCAGGTTGTCAATTTCCCCGTGCAAGTGTTGAATAATTTTGTCAAACTGCCCGTTGGTTTAACAGGTAATCTCAACGGCACAGCAGCTTTAGCAGGGAGTATTGACAATCCACAGGCAAAGGGAGAATTACAAATCACGCAAGGGACTCTCAATCAAAAAGGTGTAGAGTCAGCGACTGCGAGTTTCAACTACACCAATGGTCGCTTGAACTTTGGCAGCCACGTTACGGTTTCTGGTTCAGAGCCAGTTAAAATTGCTGGTAGTGTACCTTATCAGTTGCCTTTTGCTTCTGTAAAGCCAGATAACGATCAAATTAATCTGGATGTGAAAGTTCAAAATGAAGGGCTGGCAGTCTTAAACCTGTTAACTAACCAAGTCGCCTTTGAAAAAGGTGAGGGACAAATAGACTTGATGGTGCGGGGGACAACACAACAACCTATATTAGATGGAATTGCCACTGTTAAGGATGCCACCTTTTCATCTCAAGCTTTACCAGGAAAGCTGACAGATATTACAGGAACAGTGCAGTTTGGTTTAGACCGGATTGCCGTGCAAAATCTTCAAGGTAAGTATAATAACAAGGGTAAAGTCCAGGCACAAGGTGAAATTCCTGTCTCTAGTCAAGAAACGAAAATAGACCATCCCCTCACGGTTAGCCTTGACCAATTGGCTTTGAATCTTAAAGAACTTTACCAAGGAGGCGTCAGCGGTAACTTGCTGGTGACTGGTTCCGCCCTGAAGCCAATGATTGGTGGTCAATTGCAGTTAGCTGATGGTCAAGTTTTACTAACAGAATCTACAAAAACCACCAATGCAAATAGCAAAATAGATGTTTCAGGTGTGAAACAGGTCAAGCAAGAGAGCCCGAAAGCTGACTATACAGCGACTCGGTTCAAAGACCTACAGTTACAGCTAGGCAAAAACGTACAAATTACCCGTCCACTCATTATCAGTTTCCGGGCTACTGGAACCCTTAACGTCAACGGTTCGTTTAAAGAACCAATACCAGAAGGAACTATCCGGCTTAAGGAAGGAAGCGTAAATTTATTTACGACTCGATTTAACCTTGCGCGTGGCTATAAACATAAAGCTATTTTTAGAGCAAATCAACCCCGCGATCCCGAGTTAGACATGCAGCTATTTGCGAAAGTACTTGACGTTATTCAAAATACTGACCTCAATAAACCAAATATCACAGGGTTGGCGGCTTTAGAAACTGTTCGTGTTGATGCCAGGGTGCAAGGTCTGGCAAGTAAACTGGATGAAAGTCTGGAACTGACAAGCAGCCCCGTACGCAGCGAAACAGAAATTGTTGCCCTGCTTGGGGGTGGAATTGTAGAAACCGAAGGACGCACTAACGACACTACCTTAGGACTGATTAATATAGCAGGTTCGGCTGTGTTCAACAATCTTCAGGAACCTCTAAACCAGATTGCAACGGCATTGGGTTTGAGCGAACTGCGTCTCTTCCCAACCATCCTCACGGACACTCTGATAGCAGGTAGGAGTAGTTCAACTTTGGAGTTGGCAGCGGAAGCCGGAGTGGATATCACTCGCAGGTTTTCTGTCTCCACCCTGAAGATTTTGACAAATAGCGACCCCTTCCAATGGGGTATTAACTATCGGCTCAACAATTCCATTCGTCTGCGTGCAACCACTAATTTAAATGATGACAATCGCGCAGTTGTTGAGTATCAAAAGAGGTTTTAACATTTAAGTACGCCATCTTCCATATAAACAACTCGGTCAGCCAAATCTAAAATCCGGGGATCATGGGTGACAATCAACACTGTACAACCTTGTTCTTTTGCCAGTCGGCGCAGTAACTCCATAACCAAATGTCCGCTTTGAGAGTCTAAAGCAGCCGTTGGCTCATCTGCCATAATCACCTGTGGATGACCAGTTAAAGCACGGGCGATCGCCACTCTTTGTTTTTGTCCCCCCGACAAATCACGGGGAAGTTGCTTTACCTTATCCCCCAGTCCAACTTGTTCCAACAAAGCTTGTGCTTCTTTGCGTGCTGGCTTTCCTCGAATGCCTTTGACATTCAAGGCTGCTTCTACATTCTCAATTGCCGTTAGTGCGGGAAACAAGTTAAAATCTTGAAAAATAAAGCCAATGTTGTGCCTTCGGAACCGAGCCAGTTCAGTTCGAGACATTCTGGTAATATCTTGCCCAAGCAAATACACGCTGCCAGCCGTTGGAGTCAATAGTCCCGCTAAAATAGACAGCAAAGTCGTTTTCCCCGAGCCAGAAGGTCCCATTAAAATTTCGATATCACCCTTTTGGATTTCCCAGTAAACTTCTTTGAGGATTTGAAGGCGCTGCTGCTTGGAATTAATCACCATTTCCACCCCTTCGGCAACAATTGCGCCTGTTGCGGTGGAATTCATTTGATATTTGTTCTGGGCAAATTTATGAGATTGAATTTTAGAATCAGTCATTTGCTCAAATTCTTTGGGGATATACAATTTTTAATTGTCAGTTGAGATTTGTTGTGTGCTTTCGAGTGCTGAAGAATCACAAACTTAATTATGTAGTCAGTGGCACTATATATAAAGTAAAATTACTGACAAGATAACTATCCTTTAAAGACAATCGCTGGATCAACGCGAGTGACTTTTTGGATCGCAAAAACAGCAGAACTGACGCACATCAACACCGTAATTCCAAAAACAGTAGCTGCCGATATAGGTGTAATTAAAATGACAATACCCTGTGCTGTTGATGTCCAAGCTGCCACCCCTAGACAAAGAGCGATCCCTGGTAGATAGCCTAAAATTGCCATCCATAGTGCTTGCTCAATAATTACATTGTAAATAAACCAATCAGATGCTCCCATCGCTTTAAGGGTGCCAAACTCTTTGATATGATCTGTGACAGAAGCATAAAGAATTTGACTAACGACCACTGCCCCAACAACGACCCCAACTACCGCACCAAGACCGAGAATAAATCCAATTCCAGAGCGTTCCTGCCAGTAGACTTGTGTTATTTTAGACATTTGTTGGCGAGTGTAAGCGCGGGTGTCTGGCAAAGCTTGTTCTAAATCTCGCTTTAATTTGCTTATATTTTGACCGGGTTTTGCCCGAATCAAAACGAAGCTAATCTGGTCGGTTGATGTTGGATTTTTAGCAGAGGTACCTACGTTAGTTGGAGAAGCGGTTGTCTGAGTACCGTAATTTCTATAAGTGTTGGCAGTTTCTAAAGAGGTGAACATCAAGGTACCGAAGATAATTGACTGAGTTCCTTGAGTAAAACCTACCAACTTTGCACCAATATTGTTAATTTCTCCAACCTCACCCAACGTTTTGAGATGAATACCATCCAAGCCAGTTTTGTCAATAATGAACCTGAAGGGTTGCTTCAAGTCATTAAAACTGCCTTGGACAATGGTTGATCGGTCAAATAACATTCCTTGTGGATCTGCACCAACCAGCGTAACTGAGGTAATTTCGTCTGTTTGTAGTTCATGCCACAACGCACCATCAATAATGACACCTTCAGCTTTGTCTACACCTGCGACTTTGCGCGCCTTGGTAACTTGTTCGTAGGGAATTGGTATAGTTAGCCCCAAATGCTGCATATTTTTTGAAGACACCCAAATGTCAGCACGCGATTGATCAATTAACTGCGAAGAGGAGCGAGCAAACCCATATTGAAGACCTGTTTGAATGGTGACTAAGCTAACGGCAAATAAAATTCCCGCCTGCGCCACCAAAAAGCGAGGAATGTCTTCTAGTAAATTCTTACGAGCAATTGAAGCCATAAAATGTAATAGGGAATAGGGATTTGTGGTAAGTCGTTGGTTGTTTTACTAACTACTAACTACTAACTACTAACAAACTACTAACAATGAGCGATTAGCCAGCCTTTATGGTTTTAGAATAGACTCTTCCTTTCCAAGTTCCTCCTCGCTTTTGCCAGTGACGCACAGCCGAGTCTACAGTCATGAGCGTATAAAGGAAAGCAATTCCAGGAAGACACAGCGCCAAAGCGGGAGAACATCCATAAAATCGGATCGTGGGTAAGTAGGCATAAGCCATAAATAGCCAGGTTGATAAGGCGGCGATCGCCACAAGCCAATTTCCAGTCAGCAAACCGAAGATTGCACACACAGGTGGAACAATGTAAACAAGTATCATCCCGATGACTGTTACGATTAACAACCCCAAGGAATAATTTAGCTGTGTGAACGCAGTTCGGGCTATCATGTCCCAAATGGTTGACAGGGATGGATAAGGTCGCAAACTGTGGGTTGAGTCGGTTAGTCCCAGCCAAATTTTGGGAGATGAGGGAGATAGGGTAAAACGGCTAGACTTTACCGCTTGCGCTAGGGCGCAATCATCAATTAACGCATCGCGGACGACCTCAATACCACCAATCCGGGTTAAAGCTTCACGGGTAATTAAAATACACCCACCAGCTGCGGCGGCTGTTGGTTTAGTGGGATCATTCACCCAAGGGAAGGGGTTGAGTTTTTGAAAGAAAAATACAAATGCTGGAATGAGCAATTTTTCCCAAAAACTCTCACACCGAAGCCGCACCATTAAAGAAACCAGATCCAAATCCTCTTGTTGCGCTTTTGCTACCAAACAGCGAAGATTCAAAGCATCATGTTCAATATCAGCATCCGTCAGCAGAACATAGTCTGGTGGCGGTGTCAGGGTTTGTGCATATTGAATACCTTGGTGTAGCGCCCATAATTTACCCGTCCAACCAGGAGCCAAAGGTTGTCCAGAAAGGACACGTAATTGCTGAGTTTTGTCTAATTCCTGGGCAACATCACGGGCAACATTTGCTGTTCCATCCGTACTGCTATCGTCTACCAAGACGACGCTGAGATGACCAGGATAATCTTGGTTGAGAAGCGATCGCAAAGTGACAGGTAACAAATCGGCTTCATTTCTCGCGGGGACTACGGCACAAATGGCAGGGAACATTGGTAAATCTGTTTCCTGTCTTGTTAATTGTTGGTCGCAGCGCCAAAACTGACCCCAAAACCCCAGTAATATCACCCAAATTGTCAAGGATAGAAAAGCAAGCCATAGTCCAATTTCACCGATCATCGTGTTTTCTTTTTTCCACTTAGAAAACACATTACAATGTCACCTTATGACAGGGAAAGAATTTTTCTGTATACACGTGGTTGAGGAGTAACGGAAAACTATGCAAATTCAGGACAAAGTGGCAGTTTCCCGTGTAAAAGACGCGATCGCCGTCAGTCAAAACTATCTTCTTTCTATTCAATATCCTGATGGATACTGGTGGGCGGAGTTAGAATCCAATGTCACCATAACTGCGGAGGTTGTCCTCCTCCATAAAATTTGGGGCACAGACCGAGAAAGACCGTTGCATAAAGTTGAAGCATATCTGCGTTCTCAACAACGGGATCACGGAGGATGGGAACTTTTCTACGGGGATGGAGGAGAGCTTAGTACCTCGGTTGAAGCATACATGGCGCTGAAGCTGCTTGGGGTCCCACAAACAGACCCGGCAATGGTCAAGGCGCGGAAGTTCATTTTAGAACACGGTGGTATCAGTAAAACTCGCATTTTTACCAAGTTACACCTAGCTCTTATTGGATGTTACAACTGGCGCGGCATTCCTTCTCTACCACCTTGGGTGATGTTGTTGCCCTCGAATTTTATATTTAACATCTATGAAATGTCTAGCTGGGCAAGGTCAAGCACTGTTCCGCTGCTGATTGTCATTGACCGCAAACCTGTTTTTCTGACTGATCCAGCCATCAACTTGGACGAACTGTATGCTGAAGGTGTTGAGCAAGCTCGCTATGAGTTGCCTCGCAAGGGCGATTGGACAGATTTATTTATTACTCTAGACGAAACCTTTAAATTAGCAGAAACCCTCAATTTAGTTCCGTTTCGTCAAGAAGGTATTCAAGCTGCAGAACGCTGGGTGTTAGAGCGGCAAGAAGCAACGGGCGATTGGGGCGGAATTATTCCCGCTATGCTGAATTCACTGCTAGCTTTGCGAGCTTTGGATTATGACGCAGCCGACCCTATTGTAGAACGAGGGCTGCGGGCTGTTGACAATTTTGCGATTGAAACTGCGGATACGTATAGAATACAGCCTTGTATTTCTCCTGTGTGGGATACTGCTTGGGTAATGCGAGCTTTAGTCGCTTCTGGCTTGGCACCGGATCATCCGGCTGTGGTTCACGGTGGAGAATGGTTATTGAGTAAGCAAATTCTGGACTACGGTGATTGGGCTGTTAAAAATAGAACAGGAAAACCAGGAGCTTGGGCGTTTGAGTTTGACAACCGCTTTTATCCAGATGTAGACGACACCGCTGTGGTGGTGATGGCTTTGGATGTGGTGAAACTACCCAACGAAAAACTCAAGCAAGCGGCGATCGCTCGTGCTGTGAACTGGATTGCTTCTATGCAGTGTCAGCCTGGTGGTTGGGCAGCATTTGATATGGACAATGATCAGGATTGGATCAACCAAATACCTTATGGTGACCTCAAAGCCATGATTGATCCGAACACAGCTGATGTCACCGCTCGGGTGTTAGAAATGTTGGGTGAGTGCAATCTGTTCATTGATACAGGCAACCTGGAGCGGGCAATGAGCTATCTCAAAGCCGAGCAAGAAATTGAGGGTTGCTGGTTTGGTCGTTGGGGAGTGAATTACATTTATGGCACAAGTGGAGCTCTTTGCGCCCTCTCCTTAATTGCTCCAGAAAAGACACGACTGAGTATAGAACGAGGTGCTGCTTGGTTAGTCGGATGTCAAAACCCAGATGGTGGCTGGGGCGAGACTTGCCGCAGCTACGATGATCCAACTCTCAAAGGACAAGGACTCAGTACTGCATCTCAAACTGCCTGGGCAATACTAGGTTTAATAGCAGCAGGTCAAGCAACTGGCAAGTTTGCGAAAGTTGCCCTTGAGCGGGGAATTGGCTACCTGTTAGAAACTCAGCGTTCAGATGGCACTTGGGACGAGTCAGAATTTACAGGTACTGGCTTTCCTAGTCATTTTTATCTCAAATATCACCTCTATCAACAGTATTTTCCGCTGTTAGCTTTGGGTAGGTATCAAGCTTTGTCACAATTGTGGTGATAAGGTAGGTCACGAAACTTAATAATTAAGTATAATTTAACACTATAAAAAACCCAGATTCTTCATGAAACTGGGTTTTTTATTAGCTTTTATGTAATAAAAATTACGAATGGTGACTAAAGAGATACTTGCACGTACATTCCTAGTGAAACGCTCTCAACTTCTGCCAAAATTTTATCGGTGATAGTTTCCAATAGCTTTAATCGATTTGTGGGAAGCTCAATAATCGCTATCCTTCGTCCAGTCAAGTTTTGCTGGTATTTCAAATTCTTGTCTGATGTGAGAAAAACATCATACACACCATCAATCCTCGTCATCAGTTCGCCATTCTTAAACCCAGCCCATCCCTGCTCTTGAACCGTAGTCACTTCATAAGCAGACAAATAACGCTTCAAACCTCTTGGTAAATTCTCATCCAGAATGATTTTCATGTTGAACGTGTTCACGAGCAAGTTTCAGAAAATTGACCGCATCTGCACGAGTGACAGATGGGAAGTTGTCCAAAAACTCCTCTAGAGTAAATCCATCGTCTAAGTAATCGAAAAGGGATTGGACTGGGACTCTCGTATTTCTGAATACCAACGTGCCACCCATGACTTCTGGATCGGAACTTACTGGACTTTGGACTAAGGTAATCATAATCTTCGTTTTTACTATTTTTTCATCCAGTATATCTGCTCGAAACCGTTGTAGAAGTTCTCATGAGGTGGTATTTGAAGAACATTAAGCAATCATCTGATTCTCAAAATCCCCTAGCTGACTTGCTAGTAATACATTGCTCGTACCGTAGATTTGAGGTAGCCGTCCTGTTTGTGCCAAGATGGTTCGCACTTGTGTGTTGGAAGTATCGGCGAGGTTACGCCCTTGAGCGATCGCCATTCCCGCTGCAATTCCTACTCCCTGTCCAACACCACAATTGAATTCCACAATTCTCCCAGCAGAGGAAGCATAACCAACAAATCCAGATGCTGGACTGATGACCGCCAAGTTAGGTACATTTTTGACGAGGGCGTGCTGAAAGCCGATGTTGAACAGGGGCGGGTTAAATGCCAGATTCTTAAAACCTTTCGTAGTAGCTCTTGTATCTAAACCTTTGATTCCACCACGGATATCGAAATGGTAACCAAAGGTTCCCAAAGCTTGAGTGTCTGGTACGCCTCCCGATAGCATTTCAGAGCCACTGAGGGGGTCAACAGCTCCTACAATATTGCCTGCATGGCGAATATACAGTTCTTCTGCGGGCTTTACCTGACTAGCGCCAATGCTTTCAAACCACTTTCTCACAAACAGCATCTCTTTGAGCATTTCTGGTGTCGGCTTGGCTTTGGCGCGTGCTAGAGCTTCCGCCTGGTCAGCATTGACTCCAAACAACAATGCATTCCAAGACAACCGCCCTCCAGACAAAATCGCTACGTTACCGTTGTCAAGGATGGCACTACTAGACTCAAAGGACAGAGGAGTACCCCGAAAAGCGTGGTAAGCGATAGAAAGGGCTTTGCAGCGAACGTCGATGTAGTCTTTGCCTACGTACATCGTTTTCAGATTGCCTTGAGAATCAACGAGGTTTTTTCTGAGTTCATCTGCTCTTGCTGGATTTGCACCGGCGGCAACATTTAACCATTTTTGAGCTTCAGTATCTGCTATTTTGGTGAAGCGTTTGAGATATTGATACTCCACATTTTTGAGTCTATCAATACTCAGCCCATGAGTTTCAAATACCAGGGTCACTGCCAGTTCCGAGTTAGGTAAGCCAAAAGTCTCAAACCCCTTAAGTTTTTTCACTCCAGCCGCTTGCGCTAATTCAGCATTCACGGTGGAGTCAATAAACTGTTTGCCTAAATAAGTTTCATCGTTAGTCAGTTTAATACCAGCAATTTTCTGCCCTTCTTTGATAACGGACTTAATTTCAATATCACCAATAATATCTGCACCCACCTCACTCAACATCTGTCGCAAAGCCGTATCAGCCTTAACTGGATCGAGAGCAATGAGCGCTACTCCAGCTTTTTGCACAAATTCCTTGTAGATGGCGGGTGGATCTCCAAAAGTGTCCAAACGACGAGATTGGCGAATCGCAGAGGGAACCGCAGAACGGTCAAGATAAGACAACCCACCGCGCACCAAATGACCGCCAATGCCTAATTTAGGATTTCCTTTAAACAGTAGCAAAGTCCGTGGGTACTGCTTCGTCTGGCGGTAGTATTCCCGTGCTCCACAAACTAGGGCGAGAACACCAGGAACTTCGTCCCCGAAGCAAATAATGTCGTACGTGCGAACTGTCGAATCAACCCTGACTGGAGACATAGTGTTTTCTCCTTCACTCTTAATTTTCTTAATAAAATCAACAATCTAAGTGTTTGTTATTCCAGAAATGAAGCAGTACTGTTGATTAACCCTTACGGGTACTCTTTGAATCACTGAAACGCCAGCACTACTGTATCACTTGCGTACTGTCCACACATTGTAAGCCATCCAAAATTTAAAATTGGGAAAGCCTGTTCCCGCAATTATCCTGCCAGCAAGCTTTCTGCCAGTTAAATATGATATGCGTCAACTGATTTTTTAAGCTAAAATGATAACCATTATTAATCATGTCGTATGCTTGGTTACTTAACACATATTTTGCACCTTGTCCTCAGGACTCCAGTCGCAGCTTGTCAAACAAGGAACAGCTTGGGCTTGATTCAGAAGCGATAAGGACTCAAATAGCAACGCCACAAGTGTGACATAGCAAAATCCTGTTTGGCTATACCAGACAAAGGGCATTTACCAGATGTAACTTAAAAGAGCAACTCTAAAAACTAAAAAGATGAATTTTTCATTTAGCAGACAAACACAAAAGGCAAATACAGAACAAACTAGGCAAGTAAAGGAGTGGATTTATCAAGCTTTAAAACTTGATGAGGAAATTCCTATTTCTCTAAGCCAATTACAGTGTACTGAGTCAGATTGTCCACCTCTTGAAACAGTCATCGCCGTGATGAAAAACCCAGTTGAACAGTACAAAATTCATAAACCAATAGCTGAAATAGAGTATACAGATATTACTCAACTCATTAAAGAAACTCATTAATGTATTTGTAGGTTTCTCCCACATGCATAAGGGCGTGAGGCATGGCTGCGCCTCTACATCCTCCTAATAATGAATTGTGACCAGTTTGAATTTTGAATGACTTATGACTCAACTTACTGCACAAGCTACAGAATCTATTTCCGATATTCCGAAACGTGGAATGCCTGTCACTATTATCACAGGATTTCTAGGCAGTGGGAAAACCACTTTGTTGAATCAAATTCTTAAAAATAAACAAGATTTAAAAGTCGCTGTACTTGTGAATGAGTTTGGCGATATCAATATAGACAGCCAGTTGCTCGTTTCTGTAGACCAAGATATGGTAGAACTGAGCAATGGTTGCATTTGTTGTACAATCAATGATGGACTCGTTGACGCGGTTTATCGAGTCTTAGAACGAGAAGAGCGTATCGATTATTTAGTCATTGAAACCACAGGTGTTGCTGACCCCCTGCCGATTATTTTAACCTTTTTAGGTACAGAACTCAGGGATTTAACGAACCTCGATTCAATCCTGACTCTTGTCGATGCTGAAGCTTTTAATCAGGAACATTTCCAGAGCGAAGCAGCTTTAAAACAATTGACTTATGGAGATATTATTCTCCTAAATAAAACTGACCTCGTTACCTCAGAAAAATTAGAAGAACTACAAGCTTATATCCGCGACGTAAAAGCAGGCGCAAAAATTTTGCACACTACATATGGACAGGTGCCGCTACCATTAATTTTAGGTGTGGGCTTAACTCCACAAGATGATTACACGTCTCATCCTGAACAGGATAAACACGAGCATCATCATGACCATGACCATGACCATGAACACCACAATCATGATGATCATCAGCATCATCATAAGCATGACCATGACGACGAACATCATCACCATCAGCATCACGAACACCACTCTCATCATTTAGAAAATGATGGGTTTGTGTCGGTCTCTTTTCAAAGCGATCGCCCCTTTGATGTCCACAAGTTTGAAGCATTTCTCACAGAAGGTATGCCACAGGAAGTCTTTCGGGCAAAAGGCATTCTTTGGTTTAGTGACAGTGAATTACGGCATATCTTTCAACTCAGCGGTCCTCGTTACAACTTACACGCCGATGAATGGTCTGCTCCACCTAAAAATCAGCTAGTTTTTATTGGACGAAAGTTGAATGCAAGCGAAATTTCTTCGCATCTTAACAAATGTTTGGTATGATTAATAAGTCTTAAGTATTAAAAAATGTACTAACTTGTCAAAGCAAGTCAAAAGGCAAAGTAATATTTTGATCTTCAACTTTTGACTTGTTCAAGAAGAGCGTGTGCCATGCAGAGACAAAAAGGACTTGTCTCTGCATTCTTAATGCCACACTCTTTAGCAACCACCAGCCCAAGTTACCCATCTGTGGGATATGGTTGTATGTATCGCTTCACTTATTTCGTATTCGGTTATGGTTGCTCCTGTGAAATCAGCGCCGTTGAGTTCTGCTTCATTCAAGTTACTACCAATCAAATTTGCCTGACGAAGTTTTGCTCCACTTAAATCAGTACCACTGAGTTCTGCTTCACTGAGGTTTGCCCCAACTAAATTTGCCCGAACTAGATTTGCAGTCCGCAAATCTGCGCGAGTGAGATTTGTTCTCTCTAGGTTGACATTCATCAGATCTGCGCCAATCAAGTTGATCTCACTCAAGTTAGCATCTGTGAGGTTTGCGTCACTTAAATGTGCATCTGTAAGGTTGGCGCGACTTAAATCACATCCACTTAAATTCGCTTGACTGAGGTTAGCTCCACTTAAATCTGCTCCACCAAAATTTGCGCCACTTAAGTCAGTATCACTAAGGTTAGCTTGATGCAAATTTGCTCCATTAAAATCCCGTTCTCCTGCTGCATACCGACTCAGGAGCTGATTAATGTCCATATTATCCGCCTCGCAATGTGTTGACAGGTCAAAAAGTCTATTTATTAAGTTGCGTTCTACCCAAACCACACCGAAGACTATCTTTTAGTTACCACCAACTAGATTTTTAGCTATTGCTTGGAATATTATTTTCATTTTGCAAGAGCTTCTATTTGTTTGAGCATTTCCTTAACGGAAATATATATATTAATTAATGAAGAAATGATTATTCACACTTAACTTACGAGTAGCACCATACATAATGAACTCAGGAACATGAACAGCCCTTAGACGGTCAGGAGTTCATGATTCTAGTTCATACGGGAGAAAGAATCCCGAAAATTTTACTGGGTTTGCAGTCATATCAAGTCCGGATCAATACTTGTCATTACCCCTTGATCCCCACCCTCGTAAAGCTACGCTTCACGTCCCCTAAGCGCTTGCGGGGAACTCACCGCTTCCCTCTAGGGATTAGGGGCAGGGATTAAGGGGTGGGGTGCAGTTAACGTAGGAATCATAACTAATTAGCTGCTCAAGAAGTGTTGACGCTCTTGTTAGTTGCCAAGACGCATCGCAATGCTGATCACAGACACGACTCTTACCTACCCTAGATTCTTATGATCAAGTTTTGTTGAATCGTTAATTTTGGCACCGTAAAGGTTAGCAAGATTCAGATAAGCATCGCTGAGGTTGGCGCTGCGGAGGTCAGCATTACTGAGGTTAGCACCGTTAAGGTTAGAAAGTTTCAGGTTGGCATCGCTGAGGTTAGCACCGCTAAGGTTTGCCCCATTGAGCTTAATACCGCCAAGACAGGCACCATTGAGATTAGCACCGCTGAGGTTGGCACTGTCGAGATTGGCAAGGCTCAGGTTAGCATTTCTCAGGTCAGTACCTTTGAGGTCAGCTCTACCAAGGTTAGCCCCACTGAGATCAGCACCATTGAGGTCGGCGTTGCTGAGGTTGACAACGTTGAGATATGCTCCACTGAGGTTAGCACCACTGAGGTTAGCACCACTGAGGTTAGCCCCACTCAGGTTGGCAAGGCTGAGGTCGGCACCACTAAGGTTTGCCCCGCTGAGGTTGGCATGACTCAGATTTGCCCCGTCGAGATTGGTAGCGCTGAGGTTTGCCCCGCTGAGGTTTGCCCCACCAAGCTTGGCATTGCTGAGATTGGTTCCGTCAAGGTTGGCATCGTTGAGATTAGCACCACTGAAGTTGGCATTGAATAGGTTAATACCGCTGAGGTTTGCCCCGCCCAAATCTGCTCCTGCAAAGTCTTCAGCAGACAAGTTCTCAGTTTTTGCTTTGTCAACGCGCACCTTCAAGTTTTGAAGTTCTGGGAAAGATTCTTCAGCCATAGCGCAACTTTGACCAACTTAAGATATATTCCTCTATGACTCTACGAGATATTTAGCTTGCGCCATATCTATCATTCGTTATTATTATTTGCTCATAAAAAAATCTGTGGTTGAGCAGCAACCCCCCAATTGGTTATTTTTGCCCTAGTACAAGCAGCGATTGGGCAAAGCCTAGCCTTGAAGGAGCGATCGCTCTATCACCTGACTCACCAACTGATTTCCCTGCAAGTTAAGGTGGATGTGGTCGTGATACAAGGCTTTAGGGTCTTGGTTTGAGTTAAATATTGGCAAAAAATCTACATAAGTTATTTCCTGGGCTTGACAAAATTCCAAAAGGCGCTCACGTGCTTTGATTTCGTAATCGCGGGGTCCAGGTTGACCAATTTCTCGTAGTAAGGGAGTCATAACAAGAAGGAATTGGCTGTTGGCTTGACGTGTCAGCGCTTGGATTTTGCCAATTGCTTCTAGATTCAAACCAACTCTATCGCCGCCTTCATTTTGCACTGCTTCTAGTTCTGGTATCGGCGTTTGTTTTGACACATAACGTTGGAAAATTTCCACCAATGCTAAAGGTGGTTTCTTGTCTGGATAGTTGCGATCGCGTCCTACGGGTAAAGCGGTGGGAGATGTCGCAAACAAATCATCTGTATTAATCAGTAGCACGACTGCTTGAGCGTTGAAACTGCCAAACTTTTGCAAGTAGGCTAATTCATTTCTTGGTCCCCAAGAGTTGGCTGAAGCATTCAGCACTTCTACTTGTTGCAAATTACTAGTAACAGAGTCGCTTAAGGAGCGCACCAGCAAGCTAGAAATCGTATTATCCTGGTCTGTCCACCAGCCACCGTTAACAATTGAGTCTCCCAAAAGTAGCAGCCGCTGGGTAGAAGCTGAAGGTGTCTTTTGTATCGGCTCGCTTCGCATCGAATACTGATTAATCTCAATGCGATGACCAAAGCGACGGGTACGTTGGTTAGGGGCTAACAAATAACCAATCTGCTCATCCGGAATGTATATTAAGGGATTGCCAAACCCGAAGAGCGATCGCAATCCTATCTCTATCACCACAAACAATCCGATAACGACCACCAAACTGATCACCAGTACCACTTTCACCGTCAAAAACCCTCTCGTAAATTTTTGTAAATAAATATTACAATTTTAGCTTTTTAACTTATACCGTTTTGTACAGGAAATCTGGGTTATTAAATTGTATTAGAGCCAATATATCTCTTGGTATAAGTACTTAGAGCGATGCAAATGTTGCAAAGCTTAAACAAAATGTTATTAATAAGTTCGTGTTGAATGCGAACGAAAAGACTAAAATCAAGACGGACAGACTGGTACTCTAACAAAGCAGGATGACAAAGCTATGTCCGACTTAAACCGTGGGATCATGAAATTTGAAGGCGCTGATTCCCCCAAAGTAATCACCATCTCGTCTGTGCTGCTTTTAGGGTCAATTTTGGTGCTAATCATTTGGGCGCTGCAAGCAGCCTACGCAGTTCACTAATTGGATTATGGACATCCGGAATTCCGCGAACTAGATAAGATCAAAAAATGTCATTCTGAGTAAAACCTTAAGCTTATTCATGAGCTTTGAGTGTTGTGCTGGGATATGACACCCACCATAAGTTTTATTTAGTACCCAAAAGCTCAGAAAGCATAATTGAGCAAGTAGGGTAGGACACTGGCTAGGACGGTCTCCGTCACAGCCTAGTGTCTATGATGATAATGTAATTACAATTAAGAAAAAATTTTATATTTTAAGGTTTGAGATTTTAGATTGAAAATAAATCTAAAATCCAAAAGCAAAAATGCTTGAACTCTGGGGTATTGTCATTGTTTTCATTGTCTGCCCTCTCTTGGGTGCTATACCATTGATTGCTTGGATCACCCAATCCATGACAGGGCGGCAGCTAGCACAAGTTGGTACAGGCAACATCAGTGTTTCATCTGCTTTTTACCACGGCGGGACGTTAGTTGGAATTCTGGCAGTTTGTTCTGAAGCGATTAAGGGCATTGCCGCAGTCTTGCTTACGCGTGCTTTTTTTGGACACGAATCTGCTTGGGAACTGGTTGCTCTGATTGCCTTAGTCGTAGGTCGATACTCAGCAGGTCGAGGAGCGGGTACGACTAATGTTGTCTGGGGATTTACTGTACACGATCCACTCGCGGCAGTGTTTGTATTCTTGATGGCAAGTGCTAGTTTTACGATTCTGCGCTCTAGGCAACTCGCAAAATTTGGAATTTTAATTTTATTCCCTTTGATAGTAGCGCTCCTGCATTATGAACAGCCAGCCAGAATCATCGCAGCTGTTGCGCTTGCAGCGTTACTTGGTTGGATTTACAAACACATTCCTGATGATTTGAATCTTTCTGTTGAACAAGCAAAACCAGAGTCACAAGCAGCGTTGAAATTTTTTCGCGGCGCTCAAGATATTCTGACTCTAGATGACGAGTTGGATGCGGCTTTTGTGGGACAAAAGGCAGCGAGATTAGCCGAAATTAAGCGATGGGGTTATTCCGTGCCAAAGGGGTGGATTATTGCTTTGTACGATGACCCCGAACCATTGATAGAAATGCTTCAGCCCTCGGAGTTATTGCCGCTTGTAGTGCGTTCCTCCGCAATTGGAGAAGATACGGAACTTGCTTCCGCAGCTGGGCAGTATGAAACGGTTTTAAATGTGACCAGCAAACAGCAGTTGCGAGAAGCGATCGCCCACTGTCAAGCTTCCTACGATAGTCAAAGAGCAGTGCAGTACCGAAGCGATCGCGGGTTATTTGATGCAGCAATGGCGGTCCTGATTCAACAACAAGTCCAAGGTGTCTATTCTGGCGTTGCTTTTACTCGCGACCCCATCACCAAGCAAGGTGATGCCATAGTCATAGAAGCTTTGCCAGGAAACGCGGCTAGTGTTGTTTCCGGACGAGTGACGCCCGAACAATATCGCGCCTATGTCGTCGAGACAGATAATTTCACTTCCATACAATTAGAGGGACAGGGGAACATACCACCAGCAATAATCAAGCAAGTTGCTTACCTATCTCGCCATTTGGAAGAACGTTATCACGGCATTCCTCAAGATATCGAGTGGACATACGACGGTCAAACTCTTTGGGTATTGCAAACTCGACCCGTAACCACTCTACTGCCCATTTGGACGCGTAAAATTGCAGCAGAGGTGATCCCCGGAATCATTCGCCCGTTAACTTGGTCGATTAATCGTCCCTTAACTTGTGGCGTCTGGGGAGGAATTTTTGCTTTGGTGCTGGGTGAACGCGCTGTCGGTTTGGATTTTAACCAAACCGCGACATTGCATTATTCCAGAGCTTACTTTAATGCATCCCTCTTGGGAGAGATTTTTCGCCGCATGGGTTTACCTCCTGAAAGTTTGGAGTTTTTAACTAGGGGAGCAAAAATGAGTAAGCCTCCCTTGGATACTACCTTGCGGAATTTTCCGGGACTGCTGCGTTTGCTTGTGCGTGAGTTTTGTTTAATAATGGATTTTCAGTGGGATAATCGCAGACGGTTTGTTCCAGCTTTGTCTGGGTTGAGTCAGGAATTGGTAGAAGACCTTGACCCAGCAAGGGTGTTGACAAGAGTTGACGACATTCTGGAGTTACTTCGCCGTGCAACGTACTACAGTATATTAGCTCCGTTGAGTGCAGCATTGCGGCAAGCAATTTTTCGGGTAAAAGATGGGGAGATTGATAACAGTCGGACGCCAGAGGTAGCGGCGTTGCGAGAAATTCAAGATTTAGCTGTAAATGCAAGGCAAGTCTTACCTGAGTTTGACCCAGATAAAGATGTATTTGAGCAGTTGGCGCAAACTCCCGAAGGACAAGAGATTGTAGAAAAGTTTGACAAGTTACTTCAGCGTTACGGTTATTTGAGTGAAGTAGGAACTGATATTGCTGTTTCTACTTGGAAAGAAGAACCACAGGCGGTTAAGCAGTTGTTTGTACAGTTTATGCAGACAAACGAACCTGCAAGACGCCAAGGTAAGAGGAAGAGAGGGTTTGTCCAAAGGCGTGTGAATCTTAAGGGACAAGTGACTGAAGTTTATTCTCGACTCTTAGCTGAGTTGCGCTGGTGTTTTGTGGCGTTGGAGGGGATTTGGTTAAAGTCGGGCTTACTTGAGCAGCCAGGAGATATATTTTTCTTAGAGCTTGAGGAAGTGCGGCGTCTTGTTGAAAGTTTTGAGCCAGATTTTGTCGAACAGTTGCAGGACTTAGTGCAACTGAGGCGCACACAACTTGCACAAGATAGTCAGCTTAATCCTGTACCCCTTTTAGTCTACGGCAACAATCCTCCCGCATTGCCTTTCCGAACTGAGATCCCCTCGCCTGATCAGGTATTACAAGGCATTCCCGCCAGTCCTGGACAAGCAGAAGGACGGGTCAAAGTGTTGCGAAATTTACAGGCTGTTCCGGATATTGATCGAGACACGATTCTGGTGGTACCTTACACAGATTCTGGTTGGGCACCTGTACTTGTTAGGGCTGGAGGACTGATTGCTGAGGCAGGTGGGCGACTTTCTCACGGAGCAATCATCGCTCGCGAGTATGGGATTCCCGCTATTATGGATGTTAAAAGTGCGACATGGATATTGCAGGATGGTCAAAGGGTGCGAATTGATGGCTATAGGGGTACTGTGGAAATATCTAACGACTTAAGACCTGATTTACGACCAGAATGAAACTCACTTCCCTAAATGACTTGGCTGAAGAGCCAGTTTCTCATAATCCTGAAATTAAAAAAAAGGTGATGCTGCGTTTTGGCGATTTGCCTCACCTGACAAACTTTTCGCAGTCACGTTTTGCCCCTGGACAAACAGCACCAGCTCACGCTCATCAGGATATGTGCGAGGTTTTTTTTGTTGAGTCTGGTTCTGGTGTTATTCACGTTGATGGTAAAGAGTATCCCCTAATACCAGGGAGTTGTGTAGCGGTTGAACCAGGAGAAGTTCATGAAGTTGTTAATAATGGTGCTACTGAGTTGGTTCTCACTTATTTTGGATTACGAGTCGAAAAATAAGCATAGTTATCGCACAGCTTATCAGCGGTAGATAAAATCCAAACGCACACCAACTCCTTTCTTATGCGACGGTTGGTGCTGTATAGCGATCAAGTTATCGCAGCAAATCAGCAGGTGGATTCGTACCTGCTGAAACTATTAGGCACTAACGCCGCACGCATTGGCTATATTTCAATACGGTTCAGTTAGAGCTAAAAACCTGATGCATGCGTAGATTGGGGAGCCAGCGCTGCAGGAGGGTTTCCCTCCGCAGGCGACTGGCGTTTGAGGAACGAAACCCAACATTATCACGGCTTTGTTGGGTAGAGCGATCGCTCTACCCAACCTACAATTATCCTTAACTGAACCGTATTGGGCTATATTTCCTCGTCAAGTGATCCAAAACGTCAGTACTTTAGGGCAAAACAACAGTACTATCAGCAGTATGGTCTCGAAGCGCTCTACATTGAACTCGATGTGGAATACAAAACAGACCTTCTCGATCCGTTATTTGCTTGTGATGCGATTCATTTATCTGGCGGTAATACGTATTACGGATTGTACTGGCTCCAGCAACGCGGTTTGATGGAGCGGCTGCAGCACTATGCTCAACATCAAGGCGTGTTAATTGGCATTTCGGCTGGGGCAATTATAATGACACCAGAAGTAGCCTCGGCGCGGCTGTGTGGTAATGCGCCATATGCAACGCTTACCAGCTACCAGGGATTAGGTTTAGTAGACTTTGCGTTTGTGCCGCATGTCCAGGATACACCAGAGGACTATGCCCGTATGCAGGTATTTGCCAACCACCAGCAACGAGTGCTATACAGCTGTCATGATGGGGATGGGATTGTAGTCGTTGGTGAAACGGTTACATTGGTTGGCAATGTTGTAAGCATGACACCGACAAGCGCATGAGTTATCCTCTACGGCTGTACCCCTTGTTGCGAAGCGCTGGAAAGAGATGGAACTGAGTCGCGATCGCTTCGGGCGGGCGTTCCGCGATCGCCGAAAAGGCGGCTCCCTCTGGGAGCATCGCCCAACAATTTACCGACTTGACTGGAGGCTTCCAACACCCACCTGGTTATTGACAACAATTTCAACCATAGCAATAATCCTGGAGTTTAACAGTTTTTAAGATATCCAAGCAGCGATAAATCTATTTCCAAATCTATAAAATCTTAATGAATTTATGCAAATTCATATCTAGAGTAACAACGCAATTAGCGTGAAAATATTTGAATATTAATAGTTTACATTACAGAAAGGGAATAATTATAGAGGAAATTCCCAGCAGGGTGTATACCAGAAGTAGATAATTCGAGGTATGTACTACCAACAATACAGCCAATGAAACACCGCGCACTGCTGTTAGTCAATCATCATGCCCGCCAAGCACAAAAGCGCTTACCTGAGGTAAAACGCTTGCTTGAGGAACTGGGCTTGAATTTGATTGAGGAGTCCACTGAACAACCACAACAGCTTTATGAAGTCATCAAACGTCACCAGCACGAAGTTGACTTAGTGATCGTTGCTGGTGGAGATGGCACTCTCAATGCTGCTGTAGATGCTTTGGTAGAAACCCAGTTAACACTGGGTATTCTACCTCTGGGAACCGCCAATGACTTAGCTAGAACTCTGGGAATTCCTAACTCTCTCCCCGACGCCTGTAAAATTATTGCCAACGGTGAAGTACGACGCATTGATTTGGGGTTAGTAAATGGTAAACACTTTTTCAACGTAGCAAGCTGTGGGTTGAGTGTGAAAATTACCCAAAGACTTACTAAAAAAGCCAAGCGTCGTTGGGGAATATTGGCTTACCTGATCACAGCATTGCAAGTCATTTGGGAATCTCGACCTTTTAGCGCAGAAATTCGTATCAATGACCAATCAATAAGAGTGAAAACGGTACAAATTGCCGTAGGAAATGGTCGATATTACGGCGGTGGGATGGCAGTAGTTCCTGATGCCACCATTGATGATCAAAGGTTGGATCTGTACAGTTTGGAAATTGAACGCTGGTGGCAAATTATTCCCTTATTACCTGCCATACGACAAGGACGACACATTCATTCGCGGAGTGTTCGCGCTTTGGGCGGTCAAGAAATTGAAATTTATACACGCAAACCGCGCCCCATCAATACAGATGGTGAAATTACGACTTACACTCCTGCTCACTTCCGCGTGATACCGAATGCTTTAAGCGTGTTAGTACCATTAAATGAATAATGAATGATGAATAAGTAAGTTAAAAAAGAAGAGAATTCATAATTCATAATTACAATGCATCTAAAATTTTCCCAAGATATTAAGTTCCTACTGCAAAGGTTAGGTCAACAGCCACTAAGTCTTGGCGATATTCTAGCAGAAACCTCAGAACGTGGTTTTAGCTTGGTAATAGTATTATTGGTTTTGCCATTTTTGTTTCCTGTCCCACCTGGGTTAACTGGACCATTCGGTGGTGCTTGTTTGATATTGTCAGTACAGATGGCTTTGGGGAGGCGATCGCCTTGGCTTCCTAAAAAAATTGCTACATATAAATTTCCTCGTCCGTTTACCCAGATAATTTTAAGTAACCTACAAAAAGTAACCAAAATATTAGAAAAAATTACCCGTCCCCGATTGGCAAAAATAGCAGAAAATCCTTTGACTTGGCGATTAAACGGTCTTTGTATTTCTTGGTTAGCAATCTTGCTAATTTTACCAATTCCTCTGACCAATCCTATCCCTCCAGTGGGAATATTACTCTTGGCAGTAGCCACTATAGAATCTGATGGTTTATTAATGTGCCTTGGCTACGTTTTCACTGTTTTGACGACTTTCCTATTTGGATTCATCATTTATGGTTTGTGGATGGCTCCCAGTTTATTGCCACAAGTTTTCCAATGATTTGTTGAAATTAGGTATAAGTTGTCAGAGTATGGAAAAGGTGAAAGTAAATTTTAATTTTTCATTTGAATGGTTTTGCATACCTACATCATTCATAAGAAAAACCCTCAGCCACAGACTGAGGGCGGCAATTAGGGTGCATCTACCATCTCTTTATCCGTCATAAGTCTGTTTGAATCCGGAAGAATAAAAAAAAGCAAGGGGAAAGGGTGGAGACTATACCAGCAAATTCATCGACCCCGCGATAACCCCGCCGCTGCAATTTACATCGAAATGGTCGAACAAGGCTGCCCAGAACGCGCATCTGGAGAACCCACAACGATGCAAGCGTTCAAAGCCTATGGGAAACTGCTCAAAACCGATAAACGAGTCGTTTTGGTGTTTTACGAAAGTTCTACACACCCCACATTGAGTAAGGGCGCAGCACTGCTATGGCCAAAGAGCGATTGCGCGGAGCGCACTGCCCTAAAGGGCAATCGCTTTCTCAACGACCTCAATAAATTTGACAGCACAATTTGTGTCATCAACCACGAAACCAAAGACAACATTCCCGGAAAATTCTTCACACCAAGCCAAGCAATTCAAGATTTGGTACAGTGGCTACGAGATATATAAACTACCCTAAGCTGCCTTGCGGCTGAGCTTAGGGTTTTGCCCCTAAAGCAGACTGCGGCGCAAAGCTACAGAATAACTTTGGTGCTTCGGGCGTGTTTATGGACACCCCTAGTCGCGCTATGTTTCGTGCAGCGTTGTAGTAAGCATCGACATCAGCGCCACAATGACCACATACAAACCGTTTACCATTCCTGTAAGATTTACCCTGCTCAGGATGAATATGGTTGCAGTGACTGCAAGTTTGGCTCGTGTAGGCAGGTGGGACAAACACAACCGGGATGCCAGCAATATTAGCTTTGTAGTGAATAAAAAGCCTTAGCATATAAAATCCCCAGTTATTAGTTTTTCTGCGTTCCTGCTTGGTGCGTGGTTTAGCGTTCAAAGATTGCCTAATGTTGGTCAGATCCTCCATGCTGATAATCGCGCAATCTTTTTTAGCCGCACTGACAATAGATTTCGAGATATTGTGGTTTACCCATTGCTGAAAGCGTCGTTCTCGCCCACTTAGCCTTCTAAGCAATCTACGACTAGATCGAGAGCGCTTAGGCTGAACGTTCGCCCTAACTTTGGCGTATCTATCGCGTGTCTTATTTAATTGCTCGCCATCCCAAGATTCACCTGTAGAAGTGGCAGCAATAGAACGCCTGCCCAAGTCAACGCCGATAGCTTTGTCCTTGGAAACATAGTGTCTATCACACTCAACCTCAACTGCGACATTTAGAAAATACTGACCATTGCGAGTACGAGATAATGTAGCAAAGCTCAAGCGCTTGCCTTCTAATAACCGTTTTTGGTCAAATGATAACTTCCACTCAAACCAGTGACGTTTATCCACTAATGTGATACCTACTGCTCCATCTTTGTAAATGAAGGTGCGAATATCTAAGGCTATGCTAGTTGGGCGAAACTCCTTAACTTTGTCAGTGGAAGCTTTGGCATTTACCACACGACGCACAGCGTTGCAAACGTGATTAGCTTTTAGCTCTGTAATTCCCCGAATGTCGTAGTAAGTTAATTTCTGGAGCTTTGCCGCATTCCAGCAATTCTCAGATTTTGCGACTTTTAGTATCTCGTTACAAGCAAAAGCAAACTGTTTTAACGTGCTGTCAATAGGTTCGCGTTGCTGACTGTTTTTCAAAACCAATTTATTTCTAACTGTTATCGTTTGAGTTTTCAGTATCATCACCTCCTTTGCTAGATTGTATAGCATATCGCTACACAAAACTAAGGAATAGCAATGGCTGAGCGCAAAGAAATGATCAACTTTCGGATAACTGAACAAGAAAAAGCGATTGTGCATGAATACTGTCAGTTAACAGGTAGAACACAGACTGATGTGTTTAGGGAGTTTGTTCGTTCACTGGACAAGAAATTGCTAAAGCTTCGGGCGTCGAGCCGCTCGCTTTAGTCGAAGCACCCTCCCCACCCTCCCTTTGGCTGAGGGTGGGGACTCTCGCGATATCGTTGATATTTAATATTTAATCCCTAAGCATTTAATGGTATTTTCGCCTTTTGAAACACCTGTTCAGCAGTAAATTCCAGTCCCTCGAACAGGGAATCTGTGAGTAATTCCTCTCCCATATAAGTTTGGGGTGCTGCATCTGCGTAAAAAACAGTAATGCTTCTGGCTTTACTATCTACCACCCAAACCCGCTGCACGTTAGCGTCTAAATAATCTTTTGCTTTAGCAGCCATTTGTCCAAAGGTTTGTCCCGGCGAAATTATCTCAATTACCAAATCCGGGGGAACAGGGCAAGCTTCGTCTTCATCCCAGTTTGCGGGTAAACGTTCATAAGAAATGTACAATACGTCGGGTGTAGCCACCCAATCTCGCCCCCGACGAGTTAGTGTAATTGCCCATTCTGGGCAGACTTCTCCCCGTCCCTCACACCATTGCTCAATCAGATAGAGAAGGGCGCGGGTAAGCTTGGAGTGAAAAAACTTGGGTGACATCTTAGGAATTGCTTGTCCATCAACAAGTTCGTAGGTGATATCTCCCTCGCCTGGGGGAAGATTCAGGAACTGTTGTAAAGTCAATTGATTGTTTGCCTGGAGTATCATGGCGCAGATGAGCTGGCGGCTAATTTAATTGTAATTGGGTAGTATCTTGCACCGGTGCCAACCACCGCCAGGGGTTATAAATGCCACAGCAAGTAGCGAAAGTCCTCTACCCTTCGGGAACGCTACGCGTACAGAGGACTAAACCCTATTGAGGGCATCGATTTCAGTCCACTTGAGTGGACTTCAGCTATTAGTCTTAGATTTCAATCTAAGTGGGCGCTTGAGAATCATCCAGTCTGGTGAGGTCATTGCATCCCCTGCAACACCTGTCGAATGGTATCCGATGGCACTTCATCAGTAATAGTCACCACACCAATTTGCGTTGGCAGAATAAACCTTACTTTACCGGCTTTGACTTTCTTATCGAGTTGCAAAGACTCAATAATTGCTTCGATATCTACCCCATCTGGGAACTTCGTTGGTAAACCCGCTTTTTGAATCAGGGCGTCTTGACGTTCTGTCTCTTCCTTTTGCCACATTCCCAATTCCACAGCAATCTGCCCTGCTGCTACCATACCAATGGCGACTGCTTCACCATGATTCACGACTTTATAACCCGTCAAGCTTTCCACTGCATGCCCGATGGTATGACCGTAGTTGAGAATTGCCCGCAGCCCGGCTTCTTTCTCATCCTTGCCAACGACATCGGCTTTCGCTTGACAAGAGCGCGTTAATATGGTTGCTATTAATTCTGGCTTGACATAACGGAGTTGATCCAGACGTTTACTCGCTTCCATCTCGGCAAACAATTCGGCATCCCAAATCACGCCGTACTTAATCACTTCTGCCATTCCAGCACGAAACTCTCGCATGGGCAAGGTTTTCAGGACTTCTGGATCAATTAAAACCAAGCGCGGCTGGTGGAATGCGCCAATCAAGTTTTTGCCTTGGGGATGATTGACACCTGTTTTGCCACCAATTGCCGAATCCACCATCGCTAAGAGTGAGGTTGGCACTTGCACCACGTTAATGCCTCGCAACCAAGTAGCAGCGGCAAAGCCAGTCATATCCCCAATGACTCCGCCGCCCAAAGCTACCATAGTCGAGGAGCGTTCTATACGGTTTTCTAGCGCAGTATCGTAGATTTTCTGCACAGAACTCAGGGTTTTGTAGCGTTCACCCGGTGGGAGAGTGCAACTTGCAACTTCAAAGCCAGCCGCTTCCAAAGATGCGATCGCCCTTCCGCGATAATGCTTAAAAATTGTCGGGTTAGAAACCAGCAGGACTTTTTTGCCCAGCTTTAGATTGCTCATCATCTCGCCCAGTTGATCTATGCCCTCTGGTGCGATCGCCCCTTCGGGTGCTGCGGTTTGCCCAATCGCAATCTCATAAGACTGTTGTGGTAAATTTACGTTAATAGAAGCCATCACCTAATCCCTTTGCAAGCGCCCGACGGCTGTATTCTACAGCATTAGCACTGCCTATTCCCCCATGCAAGACGCTTTTTGATTGAACTTTTCAAAGCTGGGTTCAGGGGGTAGGGGCGCGGCGACCTTGCGCCCGTAGGGTGTTAGCGATAAAATTTATTTTTGTTTTCACCTACACCCTGACCCAAATTAATTCGTAGTCTCCTGAATCACCTCACCAGGACCGTTAATCTCAACGGATCTGTTACCAGCTTGGTCAACAGAGATACGGAATTGGCGTTCACCCTGAGATGAAGTATAGCTTGTCTGTTGATCTGAATTTTGAACTTGAACAGGGGCAGCGTTTAATTGCAGCTTGTTTGTTGTCTTATCAAAGACATTCATCCGTGTTTGGGTTCCTTGGCGAAAAACCCTCACACTGTAGTTTGGTGTTTGGAAGGTAGCGACTGTCGTTTGTGCTGCAGTGCGTATGCTAGCAGGTTTCTTGACTGTTTGGGCGGCAACAATGCCTGTTTCAAACCCTAACCCAGTGATAACTACCAAAGCGCTAGCAATAAAAGCGTATTTCATAGTCTTAAGGAGCTATTTTATTGTTATAATCACAACAAATATTGATTATTCTAACTATAAGTCTCCCCTTCTTAGAGGTGAACTCAAGAAAGCTTCAACAAATATTTTTATTGAGCGTATCTTCTGTAAATGATTCAATAATATTTATAAACGATTATGGAGAAACTTCAATGTTTGGTGTAATAGCTTACATAGCCTTCTTGGCTCTATTCTTCGGTATTGCTGTCGGGTTGCTTTTCGGTTTGCGTGCTGCTAAGATCATCTAATTGATTTTTTAGAGCCTCGCGCAAAGCCGCAAAGGTTTTTTGAGCGTCTGGGCGGCTTTGCGCAAAGTTATCATCCAACCACGGCTTCTTTAGAGGCTTTGTGTTGATCTACGAAAGGAGAACGCACCTCTAGACCAAGCAAATTCAGCATTTCCTGGTCAGCATTGTACCCTGGGCAGGGAGTGGTAACTGTTAACATATGCCCGTTGTCACTGGAAAAGATAGAATTGGCTCCCGCCAAGAAGCATAAAGTCTGTTCTACCTGTGAAAGTCTAGCTCTACCTGCGCTAAGACGAACATCAGATGCAGGCATTAAAATACGTGCTGTAGCAATCATTCGCACTACATCCCAAATTGGAACATCGGGCTGATTTTCTAGGGGTGTGCCTTCAACTTGTGAGAGAATATTGATAGGCACCGACTCTGGATGTGGATGCAGGGTTGCTAGAGTCTGCAACATAGATACGCGGTCATCCACGGTTTCGCCTAAACCGAGTATACCACCGGAACATACAGTCACATTTGTTTGCCGGACATTGTTAATGGTGTTGAGGCGATCGCCGTAAGTCCTGGTTGTAATGATCGTGCTATAGTAGTCCGCCGAGGTATCCAAGTTATGATTGTAAGCGTAAAGCCCTGCTTCTTCTAAACGCCTTGCTTGTGTTTGAGTCAGCATACCCAAGGTGCAGCAAACCTCTAATCCTAATGCTGTCACTTCTTTAACCATTTCCAGCACTTGCTCAAATTGAGAGTTATCGCGCACCTCTCGCCAAGCAGCGCCCATGCAGACACGACTCACACCACTTTCTTTGGCTTGTTGGGCAATACTCACGACTGTTTCTTTTTCTAGGAGTGCTTGTGCCTTCACCTCTGTTTTGTAGCGAGAAGACTGGGCACAGTAACTACAATCTTCTGGACACCCCCCTGTTTTGATAGATATCAGCTTACAAACTTGTATTTTTTTTGAATCATGGAATTGGCGATGCACGCTAGCGGCTTGATAAACAAGTTCTAGGAATGGTGTATCATATATCTCGCGTATTTCTGATTTTTGCCAATCGTATCGTATTACTAATGACATATCTATCCTTTGTAAGGTTTTTGCATAATTTTAGCTCTTCCTGAAGTCTTAACTCACTGATGTTGGTAATACAGCAAGCCTCAGTGCTGCTAAATTATGAAGGGTGGCTAATAGCCTTTGGAACAAATATTCAATGATCTATGGAATTGCAACTGCCCAATATTACAACAAAACGGCTGTTATTAAGACTAGGAACTCAGGAGGATATCTCGGCAATACTGAATTTTTATACGGAAAACAAAACATATCTCACTCCATTCTCTCCTCCTTGGTCTGATAACTTCTTCACTCAAGAGTATTGGCAAAATCAGTTAGGAAATAACTATTTAGAATTTATTAACGATCTATCATTAAGATTATTTATTTTTTCTAAAAATAAACAAGAAATAATTATTGGATTTATCAACTTTTCTAATTTTGTCAGAAGAGCCGCTCAGTACTGTAATGTAGGATACAGTCTTGCAGAAGCTGAACAAGGAAAAGGTTATATGACAGAAGCACTGCAAGCAGCTGTTCACTATGTATTTCAAGAATTAAACATGCACCGAATCATGGCAAATTATATACCTCACAACCAGCGCAGCGGCAATGTACTGAAAAGGTTAGGATTTGTCGTGGAAGGGTATGCCAGGGACTATCTATTCATTAATGGAAAATGGCAAGACCACATCCTTACAAGTATCACAAATCCTAACTGGCAGACAAACCCGTAAACTTTTAGACATCCAATTCAAGGATTGAAATCGCAACAGGACTAAACTCTACAACAATTTTGGATAACTCGGATAAAAGTAATGACTTTGGCTGAAACTGTAAACAACACGAATTCTACCAATCCTTTTCTCAATCTCAACTACGAAAGAGCTATTGAATCTCTAGGTGACGAGTACTACGATGAAGTTGCCGCAGCAGAATTTTCTCAACATATCCTACGCTGGCGCAACGATGCACTTCTACCTCGTCTAGGACTCGATCCGCAATTAGTAAAAGACGAAGACTTTATCTGTGCCTTTGGCAAATTTGAGGGACGAAAACCGCTTTTGGCGCTACGTTACCACGGTTATCAATTTGGTGAATATAATCCTTTTTTAGGTGATGGTAGGGGATTTCTCTACGGGCAAGTACGTGGTACTGATGGTGAACTGTACGACTTGGGCACCAAAGGTTCCGGTAAAACTCCTTACTCGCGTGGTGGCGATGGTATGCTGACACTCAAGGGCGGAGTACGGGAAGTTCTGGCTGCGGAAATGTTACACCATTTGGGTGTACGTACTTCACGCTGTTTCAGCATGATTGAAACAGGGTTATCGCTTTGGCGAGGCGATGAACCTTCTCCCACCCGTTCCTCGGTGATTGTCAGGATGGGGCGATCGCACATTCGATTTGGCACTTTTGAACGGCTGCACTATTTACGACGTCCGGATTTGACCCAAAAGCTATTAGACCATGTCATCGAGCAGTATTATCCACATCTGATCAGCGAAGAAGATAAGTACGCTCTATTTTATGCAGATTTAGTCAAACGGACAGCAGAACTGGTAGCGCAGTGGATGGCAGCTGGTTTCTGTCATGCAGTGCTAAACACAGACAATATGTCAATTACTGGCGAGAGTTTTGACTACGGTCCCTACGCGTTCATTCCCAGTTACGACCCCTACTTTACCGCTGCTTACTTCGATTATTATGGGCGGTATTCTTATACTCATCAACCGAGTATTTGTAAGTGGAACTTAGAAATACTTCAGGAGGCACTCAAAGCTGTTATTAAGCAAGCTGATATGCAGGCTGGATTAGCGAGATTTGATGAGCATTATCAGAACGAATACCGTTCTATGATGTTGAAGAAGTTGGGTTTTGAGCAGTTGTCACATCCAGAAGTTGATGAACTATTAAACCTAACGATTCAATTTTTGCTAAATAGCAAAGTTGGTTATCACGAGTTCTTTTACGAGATGGCTCGCACCTTTTCATTGAAATGGCGAGATGAACCAGGCTTGATTATGGCAGATTCAGATATTGTACCAGCATCAGGGGCATCAGAAATTTTTGATAATTGGTGTATCTTGTACCATAAGATGTTAAATAATTTTGACCCTGAGCAAACAAACATCATTGCCCAAACTCTAGCTCGTTACAATCCCAAAAGTGTGATACTCAGACCAGTCATTGAATCAATTTGGGAACCAATTGCTCAAGAAGATAATTGGCAACCTTTTTATGAGTTCATTCAGCGCATTCAGTCTGGAAGTTAGCGAGATGAACTGTTTGCAGACCAATTGGCGCTTATCAAATAAGTAGGGTGCGTTAACGTAGTGGAACGCACCCTACTTATTTAAGACGTTACAGTGCTTAATAGTGTTGTATCGCCAAAATGCCCTTACTCTGGAATAGTGGAAGCAACGTGGGTACACAAACAAAGCTTGTGTGCGCAGCCTCTAAACCCTAAGAACCCCACCCCGGTGAAGCGCAGCTTTGGGATATCTCCTGCGGAGACGCTACGCGTATGCCTGCGGCACGCTTTGCGCTTACGCCTGACGCCACTCCCCAAGGACGGAGGGAACCTCCGCACGGGGGTGGCTCCGGAGGGAAACCAACGCCAGTCACCTGGGCGTGGGAAACCCTTTCGGCAGAGCCGGCACGAGGGAAACCCTACCAAGAGCGCTGCCTCACTGCATGGCTAGCGCTCCTCCTGCAGCGCTGGCTCACCGTGCAAGGGTTCCCCCCGTTGAGGCGACTGGCGTGGTGGGGTGCAGTTAACGTGGGAACCATAACTAATTAGCCGGACATCATATGATTCATTCTCACTTCTGAATACTAAATTCTTCTTCAAGATTTTATTTATATTCAATTCTTAAATCTATATTAAACAATTCTTAAACAAACAAAATTATCATTTTAAATAAAAAAAATATCATATCTTTACAATCTGATTTCCTGAGATAAGATAATGTTTATCCTGTACTATTTTAACACCCTATAAAGTTTGGAAGAGAATGGCACAAACAAAGGCGATTTGGAACCCTTCTGTGTTGGTTCATAAGCTTATTGGTAAGATTAAGTATTTTTTCTATCAACTTTCAGTAGGTCGGTTTCGCGGGTTTGATTTGTATCTCAATTCTCCTGATCGCGTAGTATTGGAAGATGAGATTATTCCTTACTTTGTTTCTCGTTCTGAATATCACAAAATACTTTTTGTTGGGTGCGATTGGTACACTAAACCCTATAGAAAACTATTCCGAAACAACGAATACTGGACAATAGAAATTGAGGAATGGAGAAAGAAATATGGTGCTGATAGACATATAGTTGATGGTCTTCAGAACTTAGGTCTTCATATCGAAAGTGGTTATTTTGATGTCATTATTTGCAACGGGGTATTCGGACATGGACTTAATGTCAAGGAGGATATGGAAGAAGCATTGAACCAATGTTTTAATGCCCTGCGTGAAGGAGGTGTTTTAGTCTTTGGTTGGAATAATGTTCCTCAGTATGCACCTTTTCCTGTGACGATAGAGTGTGAAAATTTTAAAAAATTTAAACCCTATATCTTTGAGCCTTTATCCACTTCCGAATATTTAGTACCAAATACTGAATACAAGCACACATTTAATTTCTATAAAAAGCCAGTGGCAAGTTGAAATAAATGAGTTGCTATTTCCTGTAATATCATGTTCGGCTAATTACCCTTAATTCCCCAAAAACCCCACCCCGCCTTTGACTTACGTCACTCGCTTCGCTCAAATTCAAAATTCAAAATTCACGCATTCAAAATTAATTAGTGGGAGCAAGGAAGCGCCACTATCTTGTTGACCACCAAATCTGCATCCGCATGCTGGGGGCTTGTACCCAGAATTAATCAATTCAAAAAAAGATTCTTAATTTTTGTTCGCGTAGCGTGTCCGTAAGCGCAAAGCGCACACTTCGTGAACGCGCAGCGTGTCCGTAAGGACTCAGGACACACTTTGAACTTTGAACTTTGAATTCAAAAAAGGTCAAAGTCTCCCCGAAGCGCTTGCGCTTCGGGGTTGGGGGTGGGGTCCTTTTTATCGTCAATTAAACAGACGTGATGCAATCTAAACATCTTTTGGTCGGTAGACTGCACCAAACGAGTGGTCAGAATTAACTTCAATCACTAAATCAACAAATGTAGGAGATTTGACCAACGGACTGATAAACAATTCTGGGTGCAGAGAATGCCAAAAATAATTGACAAATTCCTCCACCTCTTTTTCGCTCATTCCTGATTTGCCAGCAGCAATCATTTGGCGTTCCGCTTGTTTGCGCCATTCTAAGGAAAGGCGGTAATCTTTGGGATACAGCAAAATTAAGCTATCCAACTGCTCCCACAGTGGTAGATAGTCGCTGAGTTTGCTATTCATCTCACGGGCAAACGCCTTATCCTCATCTGTGAGAATTGGCGGCGGTGGGGTGTCAAATGCAGCAGGGTCAATTGGTCGCACACCCACAAACCAACCTTCAAACAAGACAATATCCACATTCTCTACAATTTCCGGAGTCGTTCTATCACCAGCACCCCCGTGGAGAGATTTATCAAAGCGCGGAACTGCTACTGAGCTTTTACACTCGCGAATTTGGTTAAGTACAGTTAAACCCAGTTCTACATCGTGTGTTCCTGGGGGACCACGCCAAATGAAGCGCGGGTCTTTTTGTTTTAATGCCAAGCGCTCATTATACGTTTTATACAAGTCATCCAAAGATAGACTGAGGGTGTGGTATCCCAACTGCTTGAGAATTAAGCACAGATTGCTGCACAATGTCGTTTTGCCGGTGCCTTGTCCTCCTAAAATACCTTGTATAAAGGGACGCCCCAACTGTTGGCGATAAGATGCAACTTGTCTTGCCAAAGATAGCCACAAATCATTATTAGTCATTGGTCATTGGTCATTAGTCATTAGTCATTAGTCATTAGTCATTGGTCATTAGTCACAAATTATTCTCCTGTGCTCCCCTGCTCCCCTGCTCCCCTGCTCCCCCTCATCTCCCTCATCTGTGTTCAAGAACCAAGCTTGAACGCTTCCAAAAACAAGCTGTAGGTTACACCAACTTTGAGGATATTGAGACATTCTACCCAAAGCGCTTGTCGCTCTCGTATGCTACGACCATAAAATATTCGGCTGCCGAATTCTGTCAACACCACTAACGTCGCAGCGACAAAAATGTCCCATTCAGCAGTTTGTCCCGCTGTGGTAGCAACTGCGCTTCCGAGAAAAAAACCGAACAAAAAACTCATTATCAGAAGCGAAAACCGCCGCCAAGGATTAAAAAACCATACCCTTAAGCGCAACGCAATGGTGTTGAATAGGTTGTTTAGACGTGTGTTTTGCATGAATGGGACTTCCAAAATGATTAGGGGTGTGTGGGAGTTGGGGCGCTGCGCCCTGCGTTTGTACGTTGGAGGAACTCCCCTACCCGATTTGAAGCCAAAGTCAAGAAATCATGATATATCCCTACATAGAGGATATCTGGTCTAGCGTAAGCTTGCTTAAATAGTATTGTGGCTATCTTTCGGATTTTCAGCAACAATACAAAATATATACTTTTCTTCATTAAGAGCAGCAGCATTGCTGTTTTGCTCAAAGAGCTATACATGATATATTTCACCCACTAGCTCCCAAAGAGCCTTTGGTGGACAACTTTCTTTTGGTTGCTCTTACCAAAACAAAGCTGCGACTTGGTCTAGCCCAAACAATAAATACTTATTAGTAATATATATTACCATGACACCGCCAGTGTATGAACACACTGTTCTGGTAGCTTATTCATTGGGACTGCTTTTTCTACCAATGGGATGCCGTCAGACGAGTGTATCCTTTGACTCAACAGAACTAGAAACATCTTCTCTACCGCCTGCTCAGACACATCAGGAACAGAGTACGGCGTCATCTGTCTCGACTGTCTCCAATTCAATGCCCACACCAAAAAGTCAACCAGTAGAAAGCAGCAGTGGGGACAACAATAGCGTTATCACATATCGTCAGGGTTCAGGTGGGAAAGCTGTGAATCAAGGAACTTTACGGATGAGCAACCAAACCAATCAACCCGTGCGCCTTGCCTTACTGTCGCGGCGCTCTTTAGGCAAAGGTTCCTCTGGACAAATTAAAGATGCCGTCCCAGCACATTGGGATTTTGCTCCTAAAGAAGGTAATGACAAGGGGCTGATTCTAGCTTTGCCTAATGGTAAGCTAGAACTGGAGAAGGGAGATATTTTAGTTGCCTTTGCACAGGATGGTTCCCGCCGCTACTGGGGTCCATATGTTGTTGGGGAAACTTCCTCTCCAAGTTGGAATTCCCAAAACAAAGAATGGCAACTCATCCTTAGTCATTAGTTCTTAGTCATTAGTCATCGTTCTTTGGGCGACATACCCCACCTGAGCGCGTTCGCGCAGCGTCACGAAGTGAAGCAAGGTGGGGAGGGATAGTTGCTTTACAGTCTTTAGTGCCTGATTTGGAACAGCAGGAACCAAGAAGCTCAGCTAAAGTCATCTTGATTAATTTAGTATTGAGACTATTGACTTTTGTAGTCTTGACTAAGAAATCGTAACTAGTCACTAATAACTAATGACTAATGACTAATGACTAATGACTAATCGCGCTTTTGACCGATGGTTTAACAATATAAGCAAGCGTCCAGCCCTCGCTGTGACTCTGTCGATTTTATGGTTAGTTTTGATAGGTGGGGTTGCTTTCTTTTGGCATTTGGGCAGTCTCGGCTTAATTGATGAGACAGAGCCACTATTTGCCGAAGCCTCGCGCCAAATGTTAGTTACAGGTGATTGGATCACTCCGTTCTTCAATGGCGAAACTCGTTTCGATAAACCTGCTTTAATTTACTGGTGCCAGGCGATCGCCTACTCAATTTTTGGAGTCAATGAATGGGCGGTCCGTTTGCCTTCGGCGCTTGCTGCACTTGGATTGATAAGTTTGGCATTATACACTATACAGTGGTATTTGGCAAGAGAAGATTACCTTGAGCAAAAAGTTCGCCCGACTCGACGCTGGTTAACCGCTGCTTTGGGAGCAGCTATCATGGCACTCAATCCAGAAATGATTGTCTGGGGGAGAGCGGGTGTTTCGGATATGCTGCTCGTTGGGTGCATGGACTCAGCGTTGTTGTGCTTTTTTCTCGGGTATGCCCAACCCTCAAAATCAGAAGTGAAAGCACGGTGGTATTTAGCTTTTTATATCCTCATTGCTGGTGCGATTTTAACCAAAGGACCAGTGGGAATTGTCTTACCTGGGCTGATTATCGGCATATTTTTGCTTTATATGGGAAACGCAAAAGAAGTTTTGCGGGAAATGCGTCCCCTGACAGGTTTGCTCATTACCCTATGCTTATCATTACCTTGGTATGTGTTGGTTATTTGGCGCAATGGCGAAAATTATATTAACTCGTTTTTTGGGTATCACAATGTTGAACGATTTACAAGCGTAGTTAATCGCCACTCAGCCCCTTGGTATTTTTACTTTATTATTGTGTTGCTAGGTTTTGCACCATACTCGGTATACTTGCCTTTGGCAATGGCAAGGCTCAAATTTTGGCAGCGAAACTACTGGCGATCGCAAGAACGATCTAGCCAACTTGGTTTATTTGCCTTTTTCTGGTTTATTACTATCTTTGGCTTTTTCACCATTGCTGTAACCAAACTCCCAAGCTACGTATTGCCCTTAATGCCAGCAGCAGCTATTTTGGTAGCACTGCTGTGGAGCGACATCATTAAAGACAAGCGGAGCTTCTCCTTTGGAGACGCTAGCGCGAACGCTGACACGGCGACATTTCCTCTCTCCGCGTCACCGCGTCTCATAGTCTCCGCGTCTTCCCGAACTCCCCTCCTCATAACAGGCTGGGTGAATGTAGCGTTGTTATCAGCACTGGCAGTGGCAATGTTTTACGTTCCTCAGTTAATAAAAGATCCGGCTGCACCCAACTTCCACAAATTGTTTGAACAGTCAGGTTTAACTGTATTGGGAGGTGTGATTTGGCTGCTTTGTGCTGTTGTGCTGGCGGCACTACTTGTGCGTCGTCGTTACCAGCCTGTGTTAATGGTGAATGTGTTGGGGTTTGCGGCGTTTATGGTTTTTGTCCTCACACCTTGTTTGTTTTTGATCGATCAGGAACGCCAGCTACCTTTACGGCAATTGTCTGCGATCGCCGTGCAAGCACAAAAACCCAGTGAAGAACTGGTTATGGTGGGCTTCAAAAAGCCTACAGTAGTTTTTTATACCCGTCGTACGGTTAAGTACGTGAAAGTGTCTTCGGTTGCTGCACAATATATTCAAGACAAAGCTGCAAAGAAAGCACAGCCTGCCTCAGTGCTAGTTCTTGCTCAGCCGAAAAAGTTTCCTGAAATGGGCTTAAAGCGTACAGATTACGAAAATTTAGGCACCAGTGGTGCTTATGAATTGATTCGAGTTCCTTTTAAAAATCAGTCATGAGCCATTAGTCAGCCTTCAAAGCTTTTTTAACCTCGTTTAGCAAGTCCTCCATTGATATCGAGCGAGGTAAAATTTGGGAGGCAATAGTACTCACCACAGTTTCTATCGACTCCAATTTTTCATCTGTGCCCTTTGAGGAAATGTCAGGTTGCTCATCTTCAACCTCATAGGGATTTAATCGTTGGTCGAGGAGCAAAACTGGTGGTAAGTTGAAAGGCAGCTGTCCTAAAGCTTTCAAGGCTGAGTACACTTCTTTTTCGATGGGAGAGTCTCCCAAGCAAATCAGCAGTAAGTCAACACTTTGGTGGCGAATTTGCTGTAACAGTTCTGCCCAAGACCGACTCATCGATGCTTTCAAGCCCGCTGTTTGCAGGTACTGAATCAAAGCTTGGAACCACTCAGATCCACGAGAAATCGTCAAGGGACACAAAGCATTCTCCCCAGCAATGTGGCTACTCAATGAGGAGTTTTTTTCTGTCCGATAACTCCTCACCTGCTTGTGTCTTACCTCTGGTAAATCCGGCAGGATTGCTAAATCCACCACTAAAATACTGGGTGGGCAGCATGCACCAGATGCAATTTGTAGGACTGACAATAAAGCTTCTATTTTCCCAGCACCATGAAACTTATCTGTGCCCAATGGCGTTAAGCAAGGGAACACAGAAAGCCCAGGCATCCGAGAAGCAGTTTGTGTCGTTGAGACATTACAGGTGACAAGCGGCAGATCTGCCAAACGGGGGTGTTGACTAAGTTGTTTTAGCAAAGCTTCGGCTGCTGGCATTTCTGTATCCAGCAAAACGACATCAAACTGCCAAACGCGAGCCAGCAGTTCTGCCTGATCCAGGTCATCCACTTCTATGACTCGGTGCTGTTGAAGTAACGGTTGCGATGTCAGAGATTCACACCCAGCATTGACCAACCTCAAAATTTTCAGTGGTGTGTTATTACGGAGAATTTCTCCATCATCTGATTTTTGCTGCTTTGCTTCTGGTGGAGCACACAGACTTTCTACCAGCGGTGTTAAGACCTGATGCTGGACTGGTAAGCTCAAGAAACCATCTGCTCGGTTGGCAAATGCTTGCTCTTTTTCAGCTCCTGTTGCTGTCACAATCACGGGAATGTGACCAGTTGCGCCATCGGATTTGAGTAAGGTTAAGACATCCCAACCCGACAGCAAAGGAAGCAAGGGATTAAGGAAGATAGCTTTGGGTTGCAAGCGCCGAGCTTTTTCTACTGCTTCACATCCTGAGCGAGCAATCACTACCCGATAACCCAAACCTGTCAATTGTTCGGTCAAATCTTCAATATACCGAGCAACTGCCTCCACAACCAGCACTAGCGATTTAGAAGATGTCGGGTGATGGGGTGACGACGGGGCGTAGACGACCGGAGGGCGGCGGTGAGACAGCGAGCAGTTCTGAGGAGGAGCGTAAGCTCCAGGCGGGTTTCCCGCCGTAGGTGACTGGCGTTGGTTTCCCGACCTAGGCGACTGCGTATCTCTTTCAGAGACGCTGAGTCCTTCGGTGCCGCCAGGCTTACGCGAACGCCCTTGGCGTGCCGCAGGCATACCCGTGCCTCCTGCTCCCTTCGGGAGAGCTTCGCTTACGGAGGAGCTTCGCATTAGCGTAAGCTCCTCGCTCTGCGAGGCACGCGCAGCGTCTCCGACTGGAGTTGGGTTTCGCCTAGATCTGGAAGGAGCTTTCCGTAAAGCCTCAGGGGGCTTGCCTAAGGGTAGGGTAGGGTTGGAGTGAGGGGGCGAAAAAGAATTTCTTTCTATCTCCTCATCTCCCAATCGCCCCACTTCTTTAGGAGGACTGGGGGGTAGGAGTAGTGTAAACTGGCTACCTTTGCCTTCACGCGACAAGAAGCTGACATCGCCACCGTGGAGACGAGCCAAAGCTCTAGTTAATACAAGCCCCAAACCTGTTCCTTCATGCTGGCGGGTGAGGGGATTTTCCAGTTGTTGGAATTTCTGAAAGATGAGATGCTGCTGGTGTTCAGCAATACCAATACCTGTATCCCAAACTGTAAAGGCAATCCAACCTTCCCAACGACTAACCCATAGCCCGATTTCACCACCTGTTTCAGTAAATTTGAAGGCATTAGAAAGCAGGTGTACCAGCATCTGGCGCATCCGCAAGTCATCCGCCATAATCTGGTCTAAGCCAGGTTCAATTGAGAGGCTAAATTGGTGTTCTTGTGCAGGGGTACTTTCAGCTTGGGATTTTAATGAAGCTCTGGTACTTTGGGTATGAATCGCCTTTGCCTCAGAGACAGCGCGATCGCATACGGTTTGAATGTTGACGTTGGTGAGCGTCAACTCCATTTGTCCCGTCTCCATACGGGTCAAATCCAAAATATCATTGACCACACTCATTAGGTGGCGTCCACTTTGATGAATCAGTCCTGCATAACGAGCTTGACGCTCGTTTAATTCTCCCAATTGCTGATCCACCAGTAACCGTGATAATCCCAAAACGGCAGTTAGAGGAGTTTTCAGTTCATGACTGATACAAGCTAAAAACTCATCCTTTAACCGATTGAGTTGAATTAAGTCAGCATTTTTCGCGGCTAGTTCTTTACAAAGCTGCTGCTGTTCGGTGACATCCGTCGCTAGCATCAGCCACAAATCACTACTGAGTGCTGAATTTTGAGTGGGCAGTGTTTTAAAATCAGTACTCAGGGCTTTTAAATCAGGGCTGTCTAAGGGAATTTTGGCAAACTGCCAAACTCGCTCCTGACCATTTTGCACTTCTACTACACAAGTACAAGTCCCTAACTGACTATCGAAAAAACAGCGATTTAATCCAGGTTCCTCTAAAGACTGTTCTTGCACCCCAGGAGTGCGAGGAGTCGCCAATGTTGACCGAGGTGACACACCTTTTTGAGGCATCACTTCGTTCATAGCTGACAAAGAATTTTCTTCACCAAAATGCTCATTGCTGGCAAAGGAATAAACTTTGGTTGACCTTTGAGTGGCGTATTCTAATTTCTTGGGTGGAGCATTTGCCAAAATCGCTTCTACCTGTCGCTTGACTCCTTCTGGATCTTTCAATGCTCCCAATTGTTGCCACCAAGCCGGATTTTGCGTTACCACTTCGCCATTGCTTGTTTGTAACATTAATGGCCAAGGCAATCGTTCTAATAACTCCACCAGTGGCTTACATTCTCGTCTTTGCTGAGGTGCGTAACTTCTATTGCCAGTATATTTTCCTTCCTCTTTTTCGGTGCAATTACTAACATTTGCACAAGACTTGTGAAGCGTTTTCCTTGAATTTGTGCGCCTACTCCCCTTGGAAGTCTCAGTTTCCAGTTTTTGCTCTCTCAAACACCCCAACAGACGCGAGGTATCCACAAGTCCCAAAAAATTGCCATTTGAGTCAATCAATGCCCAATCTAAATTCGTGTTTCCCTGGGTCTTTTGAAAACGCAAAAACGAACTAAATTGCTCCACATTGAAAGAAGCTGGTATTGTCTGTATAGGTTCAATTAAGCCTTGACCCAGTGTCGAGAGGGGTTGCTGTAAGTCTAAAAACTTAGAACGACCTTCGCCTTGCTCTGCTGTAAGTAATTGTGGTAGTAAACGGGCAGAGTAAATTAATCCTAACAGGCATTTTTGCTTATCCAAGACTGCCAGGCGATCGCGAAGCGGGCGCTCTGCGCCATCGCACTGCTGTTGTTGAAAAATCTCCAGCACAACTGCCACAGTAGTCGTTTCTACGCAGTTGGGTACGGTTGCTATAAATTCATATAACGGGTACTTTAGCATTGACATATGGCGATGAGGTCGTCCTTCTTACGCGGTTTACTTCCGGCACCACCAGCTAACTGCCTATTAAGCTTTCGGTGTTTGGGTATGAAGCTATATCCTCTAAGAAGACTGAGTCTAACATTTTTGTCATAAATTGAACGCCTTTGAGACAAAGAGCTTCTTTGTTCCTGACAAATTCTTTGTCAGCAAGAGTGGTTAAAGTAGGGCATTTCCCTTTGCTCCTACCATTTTGGAGCAATGCCCAAACTTCTAGGGCTCACCAATCTTTGAATAAGCTCTTCTAAGAAAGCGGGAAAGCCGCCCTTCAGCTATTACGGGCGTCAACACCAGTGTTAACAAGAGTGTTGAAACTTATAATCGATAGCGACAGCTACAACAATTATGGATCCAAAGATTCGCTCTAGAACCTTTAGGAATTATAATGATTTATAATGCGACAATCATTTATCTTTGTTTAAGTATCTTATTGAGGAGCAAAGTAAAGAAATCTGTATTTCGATAGATATGAAGCAAGCAAATCACGAACTAACTACTACAGCACTTCACTGTGAGTTAGGGTGGCAAATGTCCACTTGCGTCTCAGCTACATCACTAACTCCAATCAGTTAGTCCTTCTCTGGGCATCATGTGGAAGGCATCGAAAGTGGAGTTCACGACTAAGTCATCCTCATTTGCGTTTCTGAGCGTGAACGCCTCCTCAACCACGCACTAAGTTTTACAACTCCGTGGCAACAGGTTGTTAATTATTTAGCACTATTTGTTGACATAGAGCAAGTCCTTGGCTAAAGTAGCGATTTTGCTCCGCACTTAATTATCTACTATGGAAATGTTTGCTCTTGTCATGAGCGAGAAAACTTTTGGTAGGGTGAGCAACCAGATGTATGAAAACAAATGTTATTACCCATAGAGATTTTCCACCAATATTGTAGACGATTTTGGGCTACTCAATTGGCTTTAACTATCGAACCAAGGTTACTCGGGTGGATGTACGCCGTGACTGATGTCACTCTTGCTAGGCTTTGCCAGCTTTGGGAGGTAGCCACCACAACTACCAATATTTCAGTATTTACTCAATTGGCTGCAAAAAAATCTAAATAAAGTATTAAGCTTTAATTGTTCTTATGCTCTTAAATGGCACAAGCTAGAATCCCACCAGTTTTTTCAACAAATGACGACGAGAGCCGAACAACAGGCATTGTTGCAACAACTCAAATCAGACTACCGTCAAATTCTCATAAATTACTTTATCACCACAGACAAAACACTGAAAGAGAAAATTGATAAATTTATCCATACAGTATTTTATGGTAATATTCCTGTGCCCCAAATCATCGAAATTCACATGGAACTTATTGAGGAGTTTTCCCAGCAGCTAAAATTGGAAGGACGGAGCGATGAAGGCTTACTTGATTACCGTCTGACATTGATTGATATACTAGCTCACTTATGTGAACTTTATCGTTGTTCGATTCCTAAATAGAATAACTTAATCAAAGTTCAGCCGCCCTTGTTGGTGGAATCGCCCTTTGAATTCAGGAAGAAGATAGCATCTAGCTCGTTCTGTCTTTACTTATAGCCTGTACCTTTTATGAATCAACCAAGAAAGACCTATGTTCTCAAGCTTTATGTAGCAGGCAACACTGCAAACTCAGTACGGGCATTAAAAATACTCAAAAATATTCTAGAACAAGAGTTTCAAGGCGTTTATGCTTTGAAAGTTATTGATGTACTGAAAAGCCCCCAACTGGCAGAAGAAGATAAAATATTAGCAACACCGACATTATCTAAAATTTTGCCTCCACCCGTTCGGAAAATTATTGGAGACCTTTCAGATAGAGAAAGAGTGTTAATTGGATTGGATTTGCTTTATGAAGAACTCAGTGAAGATGAGCAAGAACAATTTGAAGAGTAAACTATATAGCCAAACAAGAGTGAGAACACAGACAATATACTTTTTTAATAAAATAACTGGGTTTCATCCCGATTTGTAAGCGTTAGCAATGAATGATAAAGAAAATTTAGAACAAAATAAAACACCGACATATACAGGTGTAGAAAAAATTCGGACAATGATAGAGGGCTTTGACGATATTAGTCATGGAGGGTTACCTGTAGGAAGAACGACTTTATTCAGCGGCACATCTGGAACGGGCAAAACTTTATTTTCTCTGCAATTTCTTTACAACGGTATTACCTACTTTGATGAGCCAGGAGTCTTTGTTACATTTGAAGAATCTCCCACTGATATTATTAAAAATGCTGGTATTTTTGGTTGGGATTTACCGCGCCTGATTAGTGAAGGAAAATTATTTATACTCGATGCTTCTCCCGATCCAGAGGGGCAAGATGTCGTGGGTAACTTTGACCTTTCTGCCCTGATTGAGCGCCTGCAATATGCTATTCGTAAGTATAAGGCAAAACGTGTTTCTATTGACTCAGTCACAGCAGTCTTTCAACAGTATGAAGCTGGAGGAGTCGTGCGGCGAGAAATATTTCGTCTGGTAGCGCGTCTCAAACAACTAGGTGTCACCACTATTATAACCACAGAACGCACAGAAGAGTACGGATCTGTTGCCTGTTATGGGGTAGAAGAATTTGTTTCCGATAATGTGGCGATCGTCCGTAATGTTTTAGAAGGAGAACGTCGCCGTCGCACAATTGAAATACTCAAACTGCGCGGTACAACACATATGAAGGGTGAATATCCTTTTACAATTACCAATCAAGGGATTAACATTTTTCCATTGGGAGCGATGCGCTTAACTCAACGGTCTTCAAATGTAAGGGTCTCTTCTGGCGTTAAAATCTTAGATGAAATGTGCGGCGGTGGTTTCTTCAAAGATTCGATTATTTTAGCAACAGGAGCAACTGGTACTGGGAAAACTCTGTTGGTTAGCAAGTTTCTGCAAACTGGTTGTTTCCACAGCGAAAGGGCGATATTATTTGCCTATGAAGAATCACGCGCTCAACTATCTCGCAACGCTTCCTCATGGGGAATTGATTTTGAGGATTTAGAACGTCAAGGTTTGCTAAAAATAATTTGTACATATCCTGAATCAACTGGTTTAGAAGACCACCTACAAATTATTAAGTCAGAAATTGCTGAATTTAAACCATCTCGTATTGCTATTGACTCTCTTAGCGCGCTAGCAAGAGGTGTAAGCAATAATGCATTTCGGCAATTTGTCATTGGTGTTACGGGTTACGCTAAGCAAGAAGAAATTACAGGCTTTTTTACCAATACAACAGACCAATTTATGGGGTCGCATTCGATTACAGACTCCCATATTTCTACGATTACTGACACAATTTTGATGTTACAGTATGTAGAAATTCGTGGAGAAATGTCGCGGGCGATCAACGTATTTAAAATGCGCGGTTCATGGCATGACAAGGGTATCCGCGAGTATAATATTACGGCTGATGGTCCCGACATTAAAGATTCTTTCCGCAACTATGAACGGATTGTCAGTGGTGCTCCTACCCGCGTTACTATCGATGAGAAGGCGGAACTGTCTCGCATTGTCAAAGGATTTCAAGACAAACAGAGTTCCGATTCCTAAACTTGGTATCGTGATATATTCTCTGGTGAGAAAACAGTTTCTGCCGCTTAATTTTCGTGTGAGGGGATGCGGTGAAAGGACAGCAAATATTCAGTAGTTTGTTACCTGGTGTAACAGCAGCAGTGTTAACTACTCAGCCTGCTTGGGCTGATACTATCAAAGTAACTGGAGTCGGGCTTTTAGCCTCACCCAGTGCCTTGACTTCTACCTACGAGGAAACCTCGGCAGCACTCAACATCAACACGCAGCAGATGGCTTCTACTGTTGACAACAGTTTTCCAGCCCCAGCCCTACCTGCTGTTGGTGTTATGGCAGCTCGTCTAAATTCTCTGGGTAGTAGCAGTGTCGGGGTCGTACTGACTGGAAAAACTGGTGTGCCGATAAGAAAAGTCGCGGGTAAGGTTCAAGGTGTGCTTTTAAGCTTGAAGCCTAACTCAAAGCAAAGCCAGTTGATAAATAAGATTCGTTCTGCTACTAGCACGCAAAAACAGAATCAGCCAACAATTGCTGCTCAGGAATCAAAAAATACACTTGTTTCTAATTATACTACCTCAATAGCCGCTTCCTCTGTCCAACAAAAAATGCCTGCTTCTTCTGCGCAGCCTGCTACACAAAAGAAAAACCCTGATTCTGGGTTAGCTAAAGTGTCAGGAACTTCAACACGCAGCACAGTAGAAGTAGCCAAGCTATTGGAGCAGGTGGAGTTGTGCCCGCAACTACAGGGGAAAGGTAAAGGTAAGGTTGGTCGTTCTGCTTCTGTGCTCCTTAGGTCATCTACCTGTGGGCAACAAAATGCCACGAGAAATCAGGTAGCTCAAGCAGGTTCCTCCACTCCTGCGCCTACAACTCCTGCGCCAACGACTCCTGCGCCAACGACTCCTGCGCCAACAGGTTCCGTGCCAGCAGGTTCGGTGCCAATCCCTGATTACCTCAGAGCCAACCCAAATCCCCTACAGTTTCCCACCAAACCCGAGGAAGTGAGGCTTGCGGGAACTCAGCCGATTACTTTGGCACAGGCTCTGGAGCTAGCACGGGGCAACAATCTGGACTTACAGCGGGCGTTACTGACTGTAGAACGCAGTCGATCTGGGGTGCGGGAACAGCAAGCTGCTTTGTTACCTACTGCCAATCTTACTGCTGATCTAACTCGTAGTGGACCGGGTTTTGCAGGAAGTGACGAACCTCAAAATCCATTTATCAATACCAACCGAGAATCTTCTACAAATTTCTCTGGTGGACCGCAACTGAATTATACTTTGTATTCCTCTGGAGAAAGGACAGCACGCATCCGACAAGCTGAGGAACAGCTACGTTCGGATGAATTGGAGGTTGAGCGTCAATCTGAGGTCATCCGCCTAAATGTCACCACTCAATACTACGACCTGCAACAAGCAGATGAAAACGTACGTATTGCCCAGTCTGCTGTGACAAATGCTCAGGCGAGTTTGCGGGATGCACAAGCTTTGGAAAGAGCTGGTGTGAGTACTCGATTCGATGTTCTGCGCTCTCAGGTAAATTTAGCAAATTTCCAACAACAGCTGGTGAATGCTGTTTCACAGCAGCGAATTAACCGTCGTCAATTAGCGCAAACCTTGAATTTGCCCCAGTCGATTGATGTAACTACGGCAGATCCAGTGAGATTAGCTGGTTTGTGGAATATTCCGCTCGAACAAACTATTGTGTTAGCTTTTCAAAACCGTCCGGAACTGCAACAGCAACTGGTGCAACGCAACATTTTTGAGCAACAGCGACGGCAGGCACTCTCGACGCTTGGTCCTCAAGTTAGTTTGGTTGCTAGCTACAACCTGCAGGATCAGTTTGACGATAACCGTAGCGTTCAGGATACCTATTCGGTGGGAGTCAGAGGGAGCCTAGCTTTGTTCGATGCAGGAGCGGCAAGAGCTCGGGCAGATCAAGCCAGAGCTAATATTCGGATTGCCGAAACTCAATTTGGCACCCAGCGCAACCAAGTCCGCTTTGAAGTAGAACAAGCCTATTCTCAATTGCAATCCAATTTAGAGAATGTTCAAACTGCTAATACTGCTGTTGAACAGTCTAGAGAGGCTCTGCGTTTGGCACGTTTGCGATTCCAAGCAGGTGTGGGCACTCAAACTGAAGTCATTGATGCGGAAAATGACTTGACAAGAGCTGAGGGTCAACGAGTCCAGGCAATCTTAAATTACAACCGCGCTCTGGCTACTTTACAACGAGCTATCACCTCCAGGTCATCAAGCTAAATGAGTCAATAGTCATCACTCATGAGTCATAAGATTGTGGATGATGAACTATGGACTGTAAGCTTTTGACTGATATGTTAAATGTTTAATTTGTTTTGCGATGTGCTCTGCGCCTTCCTTATGGAATTGCAGAGTACAATCTTTTTATGATCAAAAGCTTCAAAAATCCTTTTTTATCAATCAAAATTGGACTATCCTAGCATACAGGATACAGGAAAACTTTAAGGGCTAAATAGAACACAAACTGATGACGGAAGTTACGGCAAAAGAAATTGCACGGTTTCGCTCTCAAGTCGCAGATGACTTCACAGCTATGGAAGCACTCGACATCATTGAGGAATGTGAGGGGGATTTAGAAGATGCAGCAATGACTTTAGCGATTCGGGCAGGACAAGAACCAGAAATAGCGAATTCAGAGTGGTTGGATGCTTTAGCTCGAAAATGGCGTGCCGTCATTTGTCAACAAAATTTTCGGGATGATTTGCTTAACGGTTCAGTTAAGGGGATGATGGAACACCTCAAGACAATGCCGACGTTTCCTAATATGTTAGCAACGCCAGTTTTAATATATGTTTTAAAGAAAGGTGTGAATAATTTTTGCGAACCTCTTGACTTAGTACAATAATGTACTTGCACAGCAACCTGTTAGGCAGATACTGCTCACCCAAACCCTTATATTTAGCTAAAACAGTCAACAGCAATCCTTTGTATTAATAAAGAATAAACCAAAAAATAAAGATGTAAAGGAAAATTAACGCTATGGGCTTTTTGCTGATAATCTGGATTTGATGAGCGCAGTTTGATTTGACATTTATAAGAGCGTAACCCTTATCAGAACTCAGTTTTAACATCAATGAATTACCTTGTTGCCGTTTTACCAGACCGCATCCAAGCAGAAGCTGCTTACGTAGCCTTAGAGAAAGAAGGCATAAAAGCTACAATATTAGGTAGAGGTTATAAAAGTGCTGATGAGTTTGGCTTGATTGACCCTAACGAGCAAGCAAAGAAGCAAGCGGGGCTAATGGCTTATTGGTTGGTGCCGTTTGGATTTTTCGGTGGAGTGACTTTTAACCTGCTGACTGGTTTGCAGACTTTTCCTTGGGTAGGTCAACTTGGCAATGCCATTATTGGCGGGCTGTTGGGCGCTGGTGCTGGCGCTATGGGTAGTGTATTTTCTGGTGGTGGAGTCGGTTTAGTGCTTGGGAGCGGTGACGCTTTACCTTACCGCAACCGCTTAAATGCTGGTAAATACTTGGTTGTCGTTCAAGGTTCTGAAAGTCTTACCCGTCAAGCAACCAGTCTGTTGCGTCAATTTAAGCCAGAAAATCTTCAAGGTTACGCTGACACAGGTATTCGTTAGTTATTAGTCATTAGTGATTAATCATGATTTATAAAGGACAAAGCACTAATAACCGATAACTTCTAACTCATAACTCATAACTACCATATAGAATGCTGCCACGGGAAGAACTTTTAAAAGGTGTTGAAAATCGAGATAGTATAGCTCATGTTATTGACCAGGCTGAACAAGCAATCAAAACTTGGGAAGTTGTTTTGACTGATTTTTTGTCTCCTCCAGAATTGGTAGAAATTCAGCAGGTGTTCAGTCGTCTGACTGAGGTGGAGTTCGTGGTGTGGGGTGGGTATCCCCAGGCTGAACGTAGAAGAATAGCGATCGCCCGTTCCGAAATTCCTTTGGATCAATCTCAAGTCGCCGTCACCGCTTTAGATATAGCTGGAAATTTCCTGTTTGATACCGCCACTCACCGCGACTTCTTGGGCGCAATGTTGGGAACTGGTATTATCCGCGAAAAGACGGGGGATATTATTATACTGGGTGAACGAGGGGCGCAGGCAATTGTCGTGCCGGAGTTGGCGGACTTTTTAGAGATGAATCTCAACCAGGTGCGATCGGTTCCCGTGAAAACTCAGCGCATTGATTTAAGCGAGTTGAAGGTGCGGGAACCGAAGAAAAAAGAATTAACCACAGTGGAAGCTTCTTTACGGTTGGATGCGATCGCCTCTGCTGGTTTTGGGATGTCTCGCAGCAAAATGGTTGAGTTAATTGATGGCGGTGATGTTCGCGTCAACTGGAAGGATATTACTCAAGCCAGTTCTCAACTGAAAACAGGCGACTTAATCGCTATTCGCGGTAAGGGACGTTTAGAGGTTGGGGAAATTGCCGTTACCAAAAAAGACCGCTACCGCGTGCAGTTAACCAGGTATATGTAAAGACTGGGGAGTAGAAAAGTCAAAAGTAAAAAGATAAACTCAATCTTTTGCCTTTTGACTTTTCTCACTAGTTCCTAACAGAAATTCAAAATAAATAGGCGCTATATCTTAAATTGTTTTTGCCTTAAACTGCTTTTCCAAAATACTCAGCAGAGTTTTGCGCGGTACAAACGGGGATAACTTGGTGATTAGGTGAGTGCTAAAGCCACCAATAACAACGATAGAATCTCCCCTTTCCAAAGCTTTCAAGGATTCGCGCACCACTTCTTTTGAAGTCGATATCTTATTTGTTTTAGCTGCAAGGGCTGGGGGGAAATTAGCTTCTGTAAAGAAGTTTGTCTCAACTGGTCCTGGGCAAGTCACTAGAACGCGTACGCCATAGCTACGATTTTCTGCCCACAATGCCTGACTAAAACTGACAATAAACGCTTTGCTGGCAGCATAAACAGAAATGTAAGGCATTGGTTGAAATGCGGTGAGCGAGGAGACATTAATTATGCTTCCAGAACGACGTTCCCGCATTTCTTGCAAAAATTTATGAGTTAAATCTACTAATGCCAGAATGTTTAATTGCAGTATCTTGATTTGCCGTTCTCCATCGCTTTCGCCAAAATCGCCATAGCAGGCAAAACCAGCATTGTTAATTAACAAATCAATTGTTAATCCCTTTGATTTGACAGCATCAAATACAGCATTAGTAGCACCAGTTTCTGTGAGGTCTTTAACAAGTGTATCTACTTGAATTGTGTATTTTTCTTGCAATTGTTTGGCTATCTCGTTCAATTTTTCTTGTGAACGAGCAACTAAAACAAGATTTGTATTGCGTGCAGCTAGCTCCTCTGCAAAGGCTTTACCTATACCACTAGAGGCACCAGTAATTAAAGCAGTTGACATTCTACCTACTACGATAATTTTTCAACTTTTTCAACTCTTGCATAGATTGTAACAATCCTTTTAAAGACTTTGCCCCTATTAAAAGTAATATATCAAACTATTTCTTTTCATTTGCGTTTGGGCATATTACATATCAGTGAAGCTTTATACTATCTTTTGATGAATTTTTTTCAAAATCGGCCCTTTAATCTCCTGCTAAGAAAACCCCAAAATAATTCTGGAATTGACCCGTTGCTAAAAAGTCAACAGCCAGTCGTGCTAAAGCCTTCAGCACCGCGAGCATCCCGACCTAAAACCCTTACCGAAATAGAAAAAGAAATCGAAGCTCAAGCACAGGTTTACCGTACCTACTCGTATAAGCCAGGTGTAAAAAAACAAAAGCGTCTCTTGAGTAGAATGTTCTGGACAGCAATTCTACTTGGCGTTCCTATTGGTGTCGTTTGGGTGACAAACTTACCTTACCCGGTCATCCGTCGTCCTGTGGCGCGGAATGCTCCCATTCTACTGCTACCCAGCTACATAAGCATGGAGAATAACTATCGGGAAGCGATTGGAACAGTTGAACAAGCCCAACAACTGATTGAAAAAGCCAGCAGTCCAGCGGACTTGGAACGAGGGGAGGTGAAGGTCAAACAGGCACAAAAAAATCTTGATGCCTTACCAATTTGGTTTATTAATGAGTGGTCAGAATACAATTATTGGTGGTACGATTCGCGGTTGAGCATTTACGGATTTAATGCAGCTCGAACTAAGATTGGGCAGCTAGAAGCTCAAGTGTTTCAAGAAAAGAATGCTCAGACATTGCTCACCGACAGTGAACACACGCTTAACAAAGCTAAACAGCAGTATCAACAAGCATCAACATCTATTGACAAAAAAGCAGCAATTGTTTCTTGGCATTCAGCACTCGACAATTTAGAACAAATTCCTGGTGAAACTTTGGCAGGAAAAACAGCGCAAAAGAAACTAGAAAGTTACCAGCAAGAGTTTAAAGACGTTGTTGGTCTTGCTGCTGGTCATGAGCGTATTAGCACCTTGATTGCAGCAGCGCAACAGTTTTCTGCTCAAGCGGCAAAAGCTGGTCAAAATCCACCTCATACAGTTATTCAGTGGCAACAAGTGGAAAACTTATGGCAAGAGGCAATCAATCGTCTCGAACAAGTTCCCACACAAGACTTAGAAGGCTATGCGCAAGCTCAGAGATTACTAGCAACTTACCAAGCGAATCTAGGAGAAATCCGCATACGACGCCAAGCAGAGCAGAATTCAGAATCTGCCCTTGAACACGCACAACGCCAAATTCAAAGCTTGATAGCTTCGACTCCTACAAATCCCCAATTGCTGGACAAAAACCGCACCATCAGCCAGCTACAGGGAATTATTAACCAACTTCAAAAAGTGCAACCAGGCACGACAACTTATCTTCAGGCTCAACAGCTACTGCTATCAGCAAACAACAAACTTAGCCAGCTTCAGGCAAAATAAATACAGAACTCACCCCTTTCAGGCAACTTCAGCTAACCCCGCACGAAACTACGTCTCACCCGATAGGGGAGCGTGAGAGGAATGCGGGTCAAAGGAGGGGGTTCGATGCCCCGTTCTTTGACATTTTCTTGGCTAATGTTCGTAGATAATCCCTGAAAACATCATTCTGTGTTCGAGCTGTCATCTCACAATATTGCAACCACACTTGCTTTTCTTCTGGAGTGAGACGAAAGTTGACTGATTCGGTGAGTTTTGCCATTGCTTTGTACAGGAAATCCATTTACAATAATGACATGAAATACACGTACCAGTACCGCGCACTTCCAACCACTCAACAGAAGCTAGAGCTAAACCTCTGGCTTCGGATTTGCCAGTACTGGTACAACCGACAACTAGGTGACAGGTTTGACTGGTGGGATTGTAATCGTTCTCCTGTTGATGCTTGCCCGTTGGTGTGTCATCTTCCCGAATTGCGCGATCAACCAAACTTCTACAGTCAGAAAAAGTATCTGCCAGACCTCAAAAAAGACCTTGTAACGGTGCAATGGTCGGGTGAGGAGTTGAACTTCTCGCGAGTTCCTGCAAACACCCTACAGGAAGTCTGCAAGCGCGTAGACAAGGCATTTGAGCGATTCATTGGGGGTGACAGCAATGGCAAGCGAAGCGGTAGACCACGGTTCAAATCCGAGTCCCGTTATCGCTCATTTGTAATTGAGGGTGCTGGACTAGAACTGCATTCCTGTTCGATTGGTGGCAAATATTTGTATGCCAAAGTGCCGAAAATTGGGCTGGTCAAAATTTGCTCACACCGCCATTTACCAGCTGGTGCAGTTCTCAAGCAACTGCAATTCATCAAGAAAAACGATGGCTGGTTTGTCAATTTGCGGCTTGAAGACCCGACTGTTCCAGCCATTACGCCTGATTCGATTCTGCCGACTTGGGGAAATTCGCTCTCGCTGGATGCGGTGCTCAATGAGGATGTTTATCTGGCAACTTCTTGCGCCTTGAAGCTGCCCTCGCTCAAAGTGCTGCGGAAAAGCCAAGCCAAGCTAACCCGCATCTCCCAGAAAAAGAATGCTCGTAACAAAGGCTCTAAGGCACGTCGCAAACTAGCAAAACGCGAAGGACGGCAACACCAAAAGATTGCCCGTGCCAGAAAGGATTTCCAATACAAAACCGCTCACAAGCTCGTGAGAACAGGTAAGAAAGTATTCTTCCATGAAGACCTCAATCTCAAAGGTCTAACGCGCCGCAATGCACCCAAACAAGACCAGACGGGTGCTTATCTCCCAAACGGGCAATCTGCCAAGTCTGGACTCAATTTGTCTTGGGCAGATGCCGCATTTGGTCAATTCTTCCAAATTCTCGGACACATAGCTGGAAAAGCTGGGGCTGTAGTGATTGCGAAGAATCCTGCTTATACGTCTCAACTCCTAAGCTATCGGGATGAAGTGGTTTTCACCGATACCAGTATTCGGGAGTATTGGGACGCTAATCTAAAACTCTGGGTTGATAGGGATATCAATGCCGCTATCAACCTCAAGAGAGTGGGGCTGGACGTGTTCCCCACTATAAAACGCCGTAAAGGTGGCATCGTGATAGTTGGTTCTATCACTGATGATACCTCCAAGGAAGTTCTACGTATTCTTCGGAATACTTGAGAAGCCTACACCTACCCGCCAGGCAGGTGTAGGAGCGTCACTAACTTAGTGTTGGCAATTGAGTTAAACTTATGTTATAGTGGTGAGGTTGCGGACGTATAGCTCAGTTGGTTAGAGCGCTACGTTGACATCGTAGAGGTCACTGGTTCGAATCCAGTTACGTCCATTGGATCTGTAGAGTCACAAATTGATTATTATCTCAAAAAGCCAATTTAAGCAATGATCGGAGAGTAGCGAGAAGCTGATGGAAGTTGCAGGATGTCAAAGACGTGATTGTCTGATGATGGGATGGGTGAGACGACCGTTCTAGACTATCGCTGAAGATGTCCGTCCGAGAAAAACCGCTATGTTGCTTTGCGTTTGGACACGCTACTTTTGTGATTTGAATCACAGAAGAAGTTTTTTGTCAATATATAATTCCTAGTAGTAACCACATCGGTACTTAATCGCGGATGATGAAATTTTTAAGTTCGATTCCGGAATGACCGAAACTGACCGTGTAGTTACTTAGCGATTGATTTGAATTGAACACAAGACTTCAGCTAATTTCTATTTTTAATAAGATTTACAAAGACTACTATGAACAAGTTTGTACCCATTCAAGTTAAATTCAACGCTGTTGGCTTTGTAAAATTTAGTTTGGTTTCGCTAGCGCTATCGCTTTCGTTTGGAGCCTACACTCAGGCAAATGCTCAATCGGTTCCAAAGGGAGAAGTTGAAGTTATATCGGTTCCACCACAAGAAGCATACTTTATAGAGAAGCCACAAGAAACTTCTCCTGTCAATAACTCTGATTCACCCAATGGGAAAACTTTCGGTGATACCACGACCTTGGCACGTGTTTCTAACAGTACGCAAAAGATACAGGGTGTTGGGAATATTGTAAATTCTGTACCCACTAGTCGTAACTCCTCAAGTCATAGCAAGTCATATACGAATGTTTCAAAACCCTAAGCTATCTGGGGCTTATTCCCTCTGCTGAACAGAGGATTACTATATACTTAAATTATTAAATTTTTAGCTAAGAACTGATTTTCTTGGTGAATTTGAGGTCTTAGGCATGGTCGTTCGGTGCACAGAACCCCCTATCTTGCTAACTTGAAAGATTATGAAACTCGCTATGCTCGTAGCGACATTCCGTGGTATGAAGTGTACGCAGAGATTGGTTGTTCTATGCGAGCTTACAGCTATTTTCAGGTAAATAGACCACGCTCTCCGGGGCACAGCATTGCTGTACCCCGGAGAGAGATCTGGTTCAAATAAATGAAAACTGCTGTAAATCCCACAATTTTCCATTACCCAAATAATAGAAGTATCATACCAACAGCCACTCATACCTCATTCCATACCGCGTTGCTTAAACAACTCCATGAGCTTGCGTTTCCGGGCATGGGTTTGGACCAACTTTGCCCTATATTCTGACCAGTCTGCTTTCCTCTGTGATTGCAAGTAGGCAGCGCGTACTTTTTTTATCCAATCTACTGCGTGATGATAGTACTCAGCCTTACCTGCATCCATAATCGACTCAGCACGGCGACGGGCATTTGCGATCACCCAGTCGGGATTATGAGGTATGGCAGCGTCCATCACTCGGTAAATGACTGTTGAATAATAAGAACTGAGTTCGGTGACGATCGCAATGGCATCATCAATCAGCCCCTCATGCAAGAATATATCTACCTTCGCCTCTTGGGTTCCCCAACCCCCATAAGTGCGGACTATCTGCAACAGTTCTGTCTTCACACTTTCCCAGTTTTCCCCAGCCAAGTCCTTTATTTTCTGGTAGTCAGCGAAGGAAGGTAAAGCTTGGAAGGCTACTTTTGTGGGAGATAAAGCTGCTTGTTTATCTCCCAACTCAACAGCCAAATCACTTGTCCAACTTCCAAAGTCATATTGGCAATTCCCTGGTAATTGTAACCCAGACTGGGCAATATGCACTGCTTGCTGCAATGCTCCCTGTTCCCTGAGTGTTTTAGCTAGGGCAAAAGCTTCCTCCATAGAAGTCATCTGGGTTTGTGCTGCGTTTGTTGCTTCTTCAACCCGACCTAATCGACCTAGCATTGTCAGATACTGCTTGGTTTGCCCTTCTGCTTGTGCCAGATACAGGTATTCTTGGTAACGCTCCTCACGTTCTAGAATTTTCAACCGAATCAGTGCCAAATCATCGGCGTAGTCTGGCGCTTCTCCCTCCCACGCTCCCTCTGAGGTGATATGACCTTGAAGAACCTGCACCAGTGGAGGATAATCCCAACCTTGGCGCAACGCCTCTAGTGGTTGTCCAAAATCAGCCTCCCACTCATCCTGCCAAGTTTCTAAATTTGCCTGGATATCGACTTTTTCCTCTGGGGTGAGTTCGGTAGTCAGAATTGCCTCACACCAAGCATCATTCAATTCCTGGGCAATCTCTTCGTTATCAGCACCGTAGTCTGCGACATCTTCCCAATTGTCCACACAGGCAGAGGTAATTGCTTCGAGAATCACTAAGGCATTATTGCCATCTCCCCGTTCACAAAAATCCACGGCAGTTTGCACCAAATCGAGTAATTCCTCGGCAATAAAGTCATCATCATACCCATCTTCCCAGTAGCGCACTGCATTTCTAAGAATCTGGCGAACCTGTTGCCGATAAGGAGCTGGCTCAACAGTATTACGACGCAGGGGTTTTGCGCGTTCTTTGCTAGGTGCAGGAGTCGTTATGAGGCTGAGATGGCGCTCAATCTCTGCCATCAGTTCTGGATGTTCTGCCACTAGTTCTTGCAGCAACTGTTGGGTTTGCACATGATCCAAGCGATCCAGTAGTTTCTCTAAGGAGGGACGCAACTCAGTAGACATATATATAAAGTATTTAATGCTACAATATTAACTTGAGAACATCAATTTCACTCCCTGGTAGTCTAAATCATAATTTTGATTTGGCAACAGCCTACAATGAAAAAACTTGCACGCTATGGCTAGGTTAGTTAAGAACAAATAGGCAAAGCACACGGGGAGACTAACGTGAGTGATGGATTTGATTACGATTTAGTGATTGTAGGCGCTGGAGTAGGCGGACATGGTGCTGCCTTACACGCTGTGAGCTGTGGTTTAAAAACAGCCATTATCGAAGCAGCAGATATGGGGGGAACCTGTGTCAACCGGGGCTGCATTCCATCTAAGGCACTGCTGGCGGCATCTGGACGTGTGCGGGAGTTAAGAGATGCCCATCACCTCAAGTCGCTAGGAATCCAACTGGGAAGTGTGGCGTTCGACCGAGAGGCGATCGCCGACCATGCAAACAATCTCGTAGCTAAAATACAAGGCGACTTGACCAACAGCCTCAAGCGTTTGGGAGTTGATATCATCCGAGGTTGGGGAAAGATAGCAGGGACTCAAAAAGTCTCTGTGACAACAGACAGCGGCGAAAAAACTATTACGGCAAAAGATATCATTCTTTCTCCCGGTTCCGTACCGTTCGTTCCTCCGGGTATTGAAGTCGATGGCAAAACTGTATTTACCAGCGACCAAGGTGTCAAACTGGAATGGCTACCAGATTGGGTAGCAATTGTTGGCAGTGGCTACATCGGCTTAGAATTCTCTGATGTTTATTCAGCTTTGGGCAGTGAAATCACGATGATAGAAGCCCTAGACCAGCTGATGCCAGGATTTGACCGCGATATTGCCAAACTTGCCGAACGGGTTCTGATAACTGGGCGCGATATTGAAACATATGTGGGGATATACGCCAAAAAAGTCATTCCTGGTTCACCCGTAGTCATTGAATTAGCTGACTTCAAAACCAAAGAAGACGTAGACGTCATCGAGGTAGATGCTTGCTTAGTTGCGACGGGACGCATCCCGGCTACCCAAAACCTGGGTTTAGAGTCTGTAGGTGTAGAACTTGATCGGCGGAATTTTATCCCAGTGAACGACAGCATGGCTGTGCTATCAGCAGGTGAGGTAGTACCGCATCTGTGGGCAATTGGCGATGCTAATGGCAAAATGATGCTGGCGCATGCTGCTTCTGCTCAAGGTATCATCGCAGTAGAAAATATCCGTGGGCAGCACAAGGAAGTGGACTATCACAGTATCCCCGCAGCAGCGTTCACTCATCCAGAAATCAGCTATGTGGGTATGACTGAAGCAGCAGCCAAGGAAAAAGGCAGCGCCGAGGGATTTCAAGTCGCAGTGGCAAAAAGTTACTTTAAAGGAAATTCCAAAGCCTTGGCAGAAGGTGAAGCAGACGGCATGGCAAAGGTCGTCTATCGCAAAGACACAGGCGAAGTTTTAGGCGTCCACATTTTCGGCATACACGCCTCAGACTTAATTCATGAAGCGTCAGCGGCGATCGCCAATCGTCAATCTGTCCATAGCCTCGCTCATTTGGTTCACGCCCATCCAACACTTTCCGAAGTGCTGGACGAAGCATACAAACGAGCAGTTGCTAGTTAGTCATTTGTCATTTGTCATTTAAAAGTGATGAATGACAAATGATTCTTGACTTTTTTTTATTGACTTTTGACTAAAAATATGCACATCCGTCGTCGTAGACCTAACCCAGTTATTGCTGTATCCACAGTGCGGTATCAAGCTGCCATCCTTGATGCCCAGCCAAACAACATTTTAGAAGAAATTGTTTGGCATAAAGAAGAAGAAGTTGACCAAATGCGGGAAAAGCTGTCTTTGCAACAGTTGCAGCGTCAAGTTCTTGAAGCACCTCCTACCCGTGATTTTGTGGCAGCTTTGCGGCAAGGCAAAACAAAGCCAGCTTTGATTGCTGAAGTCAAAAAAGCGTCTCCCAGTAAAGGAATTTTACGAGAAGATTTTGATCCGGTAGAGATTGCGTTAAAGTATCAAAAAGGTGGTGCAAGCTGTATTTCGGTACTTACGGATGAAAAGTTTTTTTCTGGCAGCTTTGAAAACTTAGCTTTGGTACGCGCCAAAGTAGATTTGCCCTTACTATGTAAGGATTTTGTCATATATCCCTACCAAATGTACATGGCGCGTCTTCGAGGTGCAGATGCTGTATTATTGATTGCAGCTATACTGAGTGATCAAGATTTGCAATACTTCGTCAAAATTGCTAAAACCCTGAAAATGGCGGCTTTGATTGAAGTTCATACTTTAGCAGAACTTGAGCGGGTATTAACCATAGATGGCGTATCACTGGTGGGTATTAATAATCGCAACTTGGAAGATTTCTCAGTTGACTTACAAACGACTTGCGAACTTTTGGCAGCAAAAGGCAACCAATTGCAGGAACGGAACATTCTGGTTGTCAGCGAGTCAGGCTTACATACCTCAGAAGATTTGACTTTAGTAGAACAAGCAGGAGTCTCTGCCGTGCTGATCGGCGAGTCTCTGGTCAAACATCCAGATCCAGAAGAAGCGATCGCTAACCTCTTTGCCCAATCTTCAGGTTCTGCATAATTCAGGCTTTAGCCAAATAATTTTTGCCTATGTAAGAATTCATGTAATGACAACCAACTTCCGGCTCATCCAAAATCTTAAATTAACTACCAATTCATGGATCCAATTCCTCTACCTTCACCGATCCACTACGAACTTATACTGCAACTGCTAGAAAGACAAACCATGCAAGCAGTCAGTAATAATCCAGATTTGCGGCATCAGGTGAATCAGCTCATTATTAGCTTACGTAAAGCGGCTGTACAACAAAAGCATTTGGAAGAAATTTGCCAGTCCTCATCTGTTAAGATTGACCACCGTTGGTCGCTCAATCATCTGAATACTGGGCAGATTGGTGCTCCCGAGTCATGAGTCAAGGCATCTACTTTCGCTTTTGGCTAGCCTCAGAACTTGGCAACTTTTAGGGAGATCAACTCACTAGAGTAAAAAATTGTAAGTAGAGAGTGGCGAGTAGAGATTTGGTGAGCATTTTCCCGACTCCCAATACTCCCTTCACTCTCTACCCAACTCCCCAACCCCCAGATTTTTCGTTTATTTGCGATGATTGATTTATTCTATGATGACTTCCAAAATTATATTTTTTTATAAAAATTATTTTAGCAAAATTAGTTATCAGTTTTGAGCAACAGGATAACATTTGGCACAAAAACCAAAGCCTCTGGAATTTTCCTGCTATTTCAGTCAGGAAATAAATTTCAGGTGAGTTTGAAGCTAAAAATTCTATCAGAACATAATGGGAGAGCGAGAACCCCTGTGTTTTTAACCAGGGGATGAAGCTCGACTCAACAGGTTTTAACCTGTTGTTTCTCTTACTTCCCACGTTGGTTTTCAATATACTTTTTTACTACCTCAGTACTGACTTGACCTGTTGACGCTACAAAATAGGTCGGTGTCCACAATGCGGGTAGTTTTTTTAAAGGAAGGAAATTCTTTTCTCAAGTGATGAGATGCTCTACCTTTGACCCACTTCGCAATCTGTGAAGGCGCTTCATCTGTAGGTGCGTTAATAAACATATGTACGTGGTCTGGCTGGATTTCTAATGCGATAAGCCTCCAGTTGTGTTCTTGTACCAATTCAAAAATAATTTCTTGTAGTCGTCTAGCTACATCGCTGACTAACACAGGTCTTCGTCGTTTTGGAACAAACACAAAATGATAATTAATTGAGGACACGGAATTGTCAGTCCTCCTGTACTCATGGTCATATGCAGAAAGTTTTGCGATTGTCCGAAGTTTTGTTGACGCAATATGTAGTAACTAAAATAATAAACAACAGGAGGTGATGACAAGTTGTACAAGACAATACCTGTTAAAGCGACGTTTACTGATGAAGAGCAGGTGTTTTGGGTCAACCAATGTGAACACGCTAATAGTTTGATAAATTCAGCGATTTACCATACTAGACAGACTCATTACAGCAAGCTAGAACAGCAACAAGATGCGTTTACAACTTATTGGCGTGGTGATGAATTACGCTACGGATGGAAGACTTACAAATGTGGCACTACTTACCCAGAACTAGACAAAGTTCTTAAGGACAATCCACATTACAAAGCGATGGCTGCACAGTCAGCACAGCAAACTCTTAAGACAGTAGGCGAGTCGATCATCAGTTACAACGGACTAGTCACAGCCTACTACAAAGGCGAAGTTGAAAGACCATCATTGCCAAAGTATAGAAAGCGTGGTGGACTTGCTTCTGTAACCTTCCCACGCCAAGCACTCAACTACAAAGATGGTTGCTTCTACCCATCAATTAGTCGTGATACTAAGCCACACTTGCTCACAGACATTACCTTACAATTGCCTGAATTCATTGATTCAGACTGGGTTAAGGAAGTGACAATTCGTCCTAATCTTGGTGAATTGTGGATTGATTGGGTGATTGATGATGGTAAGGAACCCATCAGCAATAATTCCAACTTAGATTACACCCAAGCCTGGAGTTTTGACCATGGAGGAACCAACTGGCTAACAGGTGTCTCAACGCGCGGCAAAAGCTTAATCATTGATGGACGGAAGCTTAAATCAATGAATCAAGGTTATTGCCGTCTAGTTGCCAACTATAAGCAGGGGAAATCAGATTTCTACTGGGACAGCAACCTAGACCGAGTTCAGCGCAAACGCAATAATCAAATGCGTGATGCGATTAACAAAGCAGCACGATTTATCGTTAACCAGTGCCTCAACGACCGAGTAGGCAATCTTGTTATAGGTTGGAACGAGGGACAAAAGAACGGCTCCAATATGGGTAAACGCAACAATCAAAACTTTGTGGTCATCCCTACAGGGCGATTGATTGAACGACTTAAGCAACTTTGTCCCGAATACGGGATTGTTCTAACAATTACTGAGGAAGCATACACATCGAAAGCGTCATTTCTTGATGGTGACTTTTTACCGAAACACGGTGAAAAACCCGAAGGATGGGTGCGATTCGTTGGTAGCCGAATCACGGTTCTAGCCCGTGCATAAGCTACCCAAGGTGAAACCCTAGAGTAACCTTGAACTCTCAGTCGGATGTGGGTGAAAGTCCCATCCATCAGACTCAGATGTGACTCCCTATCTGCCCACAGTGACCGTACTCGGAATTACGGAGGCTGAAGCTGGGAACAGGGCGTAATCAGACGGCTGTTATGGGCTGACACTGGCGCTAACGGGGAGTTTCCACGGTGAAACAGAGCCTAAAAAAGCGACCTATCGGGAAGCGGGGCATAACACAAAACCCCCCGACTTCACTGGAGCTAATTCCCGCCTCGTTCCATCCAGCAGAGGCAAAGAGTCTAGGGAATCCAGTGGTCGAATTGGCTACACCTACCGGAACAATCAATCTGACCGAGGGAACGAATAAAAACGAATCAGAGGTCAAGGGAAAGGTCGAACCCCTTGTAGGCTGGACGAGCAGATGAACCCGTCTGATTCGGGTAGGACAGACCGTAGTTGGTCTGAGGTGTTCAGAGTAAACGAACTGGAATAGAGCATGATTAGACACAGTAGCAATACTAGTGAATCCTGGAAAAAGCTGCCGTGGAAGAAATTCCGCAAAAACTTATTCCGCCTACAAAGAAGAATTTACAAAGCTGTTCAAGTTGGTGACTATCGGAAAGCGAAGTCCCTTCAAAAGCTGATTCTGAAATCCACCTCGGCGCGGATGCTGGCTGTTCGTCAAGTATCGCAGCTAAACGCTGGAAAAAAGACCCCAGGAATTGACCGCGTAGCCAAGCTCACCTTCGCGCAAAGATTTGACTTAGCAGAGGAGCTACTACGCCACAGCAGAAACTGGTATCACCAAGGACTGCGTGAAATACCTATCCCCAAAAAGGATGGAAAAGTCAGAATCCTAAAGGTTCCCACTATGGCAGATAGAACATGGCAATGCCTTGTAAAATACGCCCTAGAACCAGCAGACGAAGCAACTTTCCATGAAAGGAGCTACGGTTTCAGACCAGGACGCTCGACGCACGACGCACAGAAAATCCTATTCTTAAACCTTAACTCAAGAGTTAATGGAAAAGAAAAACGAGTGATAGAACTCGATATCGAAAAGTGCTTCGACAGGATAAGCCACTCGGCAATTATGGACAGGCTCATTGCTACTCGTAGTATTAAGCAAGGAATCTTCCGTTGCCTCAAAGCTGGGGTTAACCCAGAGTTTCCCGAACAAGGAACTCCGCAAGGAGGAGTGGGTGTGCTACGAAGCACTTAGTGGTATTGCTTACGGTCATTAGAAAATAGGAG
>JAESFT010000188.1_pt1 | contig 68163 bp, 59 predicted proteins | sample 9269451 | NCBI WGS metagenome assembly JAESFT01 (sample SAMN14502557, study PRJNA617106) | algae metagenome | isolation source: Scytonema hyalinum WJT4-NPBG1 and co-occurring heterotrophs from well... | place: USA: Mojave Desert, Joshua Tree National Park, California | collected 2006-05-25
AGCCGTTTTTTCAATTCCTCTTCGCTTTCTGTTATCTCAACCTTGAATGAGCGGCCCATGAGTACTTAAACTTATGCAATTTGCAACTTCTCTATTATATGCAGCTTCACATTAAATTGGTATTAAGCGTTCCGTCTAGGATTAATTCATGATCATCAATTACAACAAATTTCAGATTGGCAGGTGTTGGTAAATCTTGGCTCATTGCAGATTTGTAGATAAAATTAGGTATTATAATACTCAAGTAATCCTTTGATTTTATCTCTTCAAAATCTTAAAATTATTAATTAGTAATTTCCTTGCCATTCTTGTAAAGCTTTTTGCTTCATTCTTCAGAGGGTGTTTGAAAAGTGATGAGAGGTCAAATTTTATGCCAAACGCTTATCATAATACGAATCATGGCAAGGTAGATAAACGTCTCTGAGGTTTGGGGTAATAGCTAGTAGTCTTTATTCAAACGCCAACACCCAGTCAGGCAGCCCAAGGTTCTTTCTACCACCCAACGTTTAAATCCGACATTCCCCACCTTCAACTGTCACAATCGGTTTTTACTGTTTTTTAGCAAGAGATAAAGCTATCTCATATACCATTACTTCTGGAATCAACGGATAAAGAACGATTTAAAAGCATAATTTTTAGCTGAAAAACAAGAAAAATTGCAGTGATTATGCTGTGTGACACCCCAGGGTGCGGAATGTGGGTTAAATAGCCTAACATTGCCCTTGTGTTCATGTGATCGCAGCACGACTTGCACTATCCATTGTTTAATCTTCCCAAAGTCTATCAGGCAATACCAACTAAACGGTGAATATCTCACCGACATTTATGTAAGCAGTCCCAAAAGCGATGGTGCGCAGCACCCACCTTTGATCGCACTGAGATAAGAAAATCAATTTTTAATGATCTGAGACTGCCCAATCTTCCAAAAATAGCTGGAAATCAAATTGGTAATGATATGAGCAACAATTGGCACTAATAAGTTACCACTCAGGAGGGCACTATAACCCAGAAATAATCCGACAATGCTTGCCCAAATCACATACGGCCACTGTTCGGAACCACTTAGATGTAATACACCAAAGCAAACACTTGAGAGAATCACAGCGAAATGGTCGTATCCAAAGGCTGGTATCATCACACCCCGAAATAACAATTCTTCACTTAATCCTGGTAGTAACCCTAGCCATATCAAGTCTGGCAAAGCTAAGGGCTTTAGTACCATTTCTAAGTAATAATTGGCACTTCTACGGTAGGAAGGCCACAGGCGATAAGCTAAGCCACTCAAGGCGGTGATGGATAAACCCAACAACACCCCCCAAAGCAACTCTGTCTCGTGCCAGCGCGATGACATTAAGGAAAAGCGACCAAATTGCAGCCACACCTTAGCGATTATCCACAAAAGAATTGCAGTCGCTCCCATCGCCACCAGCACTTGAGTGCGTGTCAAATAAGGGATTTCTGGCTCTTGCTTCTGCTGTTGTGCCACGGGAGTTTACCAGGGGAGTGGGGGACAAAAAGTAAAAAGTCAAAAGTCAAAAGAAATTCTTTTTACTTGTTTTAACTAATGATTAATGATTGCAAAGGAAATATATTCGCGCTAAGAGCAGATGGGTTAATGCCTGCTTTCAGGGCAACTAATACACCTACTGCTTCTAAATAAGAGTTTACCTGTATTGATTTTATCCCTAAAGGTTGCGGACGAACTCGTACCTGAGTCTGATTTTCCTCCACGGTAATAATTTGACATCGCCTACTGTGACTTAAACTTAGCAAGGCGCTACTGCCACAAGCAGTTGCTGGTACAATCGCCGCATCAACTTGGTTTGCCCAAATGTCACCAAATTCGGACAATTTATCAGACGCCCCGGTAATAAACTGGGGTGCGCGACTCAAACCAACAAGCACGCTTGGTAAAAAAGTATAGCCTAATTCTTCGGCGGCGGAACGAGGAGATAAATTTGGATCTAGAGATGGGGGAAAGAAGGCGGGAGAATGGGCGCAAGGAATTTGAAATGTTCGCACCACCAAATGGCTGATCACAGCTTCTGCACCAGCAATGGGATCGACTCCTTTACCGTGGCGGTAGTTTTGGTCTATCTGTTCATCAAGAGTATCGGGAAAACGAGCAACAACTGCGATCGCCTCTGCCCCCGCCCTTTTAATTAGGACTTCCGCCGCCCGCAACAAACTATCTGGGTTACCTATTGTTCCCCAACTTGCCCCAGAAGTCGCTTGCCGTAATTCCACATTTAACGGCGCGTCAGTTATGACATAATCTGTTAAGGATAATCCTAGAGTTGCTCTGGCTGCATCTGCTGCTTGCAGGTGTCTGTGCCGTAACTCTGGTTCAATTGCTTGATCAAGAACTAAACCTATCCGATTTTGGTGGACTGGACGCAAACCCCAGCATCCAGCAGCAAATTTGTCAAGCCCGTAACCTTCAACGTAGAAAGTGTTGGACAAGTTCCAGTATAAAATAGCGCCATTAAGGACATTGGGGTGAGTGATCAGGCGATCGCAAACCTGTGCGAAAGCCTTTGCAACTGGCAATGCATCTCCTGCATAACCCCCGATTGCTGCTCCAATGCCAGTAGGAACAATTAAGATAGCGGTATATGGACGCACAGACTTAAGTCACAACTCACAATATATAATTTTAATTTTTATGAGTGAATAGTTAGCTATTAGTTACGATTTCACTTTCAACTTTTCACTAACTACTAACCGTTAACACTCACTATTTGCTATTAGCTTTCTGTGGTGACAACAGCTTCAACAGTGCATGCTTGCTGTTCCACATCGACCGATGTAATTGCCCACCGCAAAGGTTCTCCCTGTTTTTTCAATTCTGCTTCAATGACTTTTTGCAGTTCTGTGGGAGTTTCTTGTAGGTTAATTTCGGCTGTAATAAAATGGGTTGTCATTATTTTACTCCTGAGTTTTAACTATTTACCAAATTGCAACTGATAAACAATTTCTTCCTTTTCGGTTTCAATTTTTAAATCGGAACGAGGATAAGCGACACAAAGCAATACATAACCTTGTTTTTGCAGTTCCGGACTCACGCCCATACCATCACTTTGATCTACAGTTCCAGAGACAATTTGGGCAGCACAAGTCGTACAAACACCGGCATGACAGGAACTTGGCAACTCTAAACCAGCTGCATCAGCAACTGATAGGACGGTTTCATTTTCGGGAACTTGCAAAGTATGAGTTTTGCCTTGGTGGTTAATTTCAACGGTGTAAGTTTCGGGCATATACAATAGCGGTGCTATGCAACGGATAAGTCAAATATCCTATCTTATAAATAGGTGGACAACTCAATCAAGAATCGCCAGCAATGATAGCTAACTGGAAAGAACTTGACTAGCTAGGGCGCTAACCAGTGATAATTATAAGTCCTCGCTAGACAAAAAACTTAACCAAGGGAGACTTCTGGAAAAATTCCCCATAAAGAATGGGAAGTGATTGTACACATAGAATAAATTTTTGAACCGTATATCTTGGAGAGGAGAATGCTAGAATCATACCGCAGACACGTTGCCCAAAGAGCCGCACTAGGAATTCCCCCTTTGCCTTTAGATGCAAATCAAACATCAGAACTGTGCGAATTACTGAATAATCCGCCTGCGGGTGAAGAGGATACATTACTGCAATTGTTGCGCGATCGCGTTTCCCCTGGAGTCGATCCCGCAGCTTACGTCAAAGCTGGGTTTCTCACCGACATTGCCAAAGAGGAAATCACCAGCCCCTTAATTTCCCCCATCGAAGCAGTGCAATTGCTAAGTACAATGGTGGGTGGCTACAACGTCCAATCATTAATCGAATTGCTGCAAACGCCCACCGTATCCGTATCGTTATCTTCCGAAACACCTCTGGTGATGGGGGGACAAGGAAAGGAACCGATAGCAGCATACGCCGCAGTGGCATTAAGTAAAATCTTGCTAGTGTATGACGCCTTCCACGATATTTTGGAATTATCTAAAACCAATCCCTTCGCCAAGCGCGTGATAGACTCTTGGGCAGAAGCTCAGTGGTTCAGTGTTCGTCCGGCGATACCAGAGTTCATCAATGTCACCGTCTTCAAAGTCCCTGGCGAGACGAATACCGACGACTTATCCCCCGCACCCCAGGCTATGACTCGCCCGGATATTCCTTTACACGCCTTGGCGATGTTGGAAAGCAAAATGCCTGGCGCGCTGCAAACCATTGCTGAGTTGAAGAAAAAGGGGTATCCCGTCGCCTACGTGGGAGATGTAGTGGGTACTGGTTCCTCGCGCAAGTCGGCAATTAATTCTGTATTGTGGCACATTGGACATGATATTCCTTACATACCCAACAAGCGGGCGGGCGGATATATTTTAGGCGGTTCTATTGCGCCTATCTTCTTCAACACCGCCGAAGATGCTGGTGCTTTGCCTATCCAATGCGATGTCAGCAAAATGGAAACCGGCATGGTGATTACTATCTACCCCTACAGAGGGGAAATCACCAATGAAGCTGGCGAAGTGATTTCCACCTTCACCCTGAAACCTGACACCATCTTAGATGAAGTCCGCGCCGGAGGACGCATTCCCCTGCTTATCGGACGCACTCTCACTGATAAAACCCGTCAAGCACTGAATTTAGAACCTAGCACCGTCTTTACCCGTCCCCAACAATCCGCCGATACAGGCAAAGGCTACACCTTAGCACAGAAAATGGTGGGTAAAGCCTGTGGTTTACCCGGTGTCCATCCCGGTACATCATGCGAACCGATCATCACAACCGTTGGTTCTCAGGATACCACCGGACCGATGACTCGCGATGAATTGAAAGAACTTGCTTGTCTCGGTTTCAGTGCAGACTTGGTGATGCAAAGTTTCTGCCACACCGCAGCTTATCCCAAACCGGTTGACATCAAAACTCATCACGAATTGCCCGACTTTTTCGCCTCTCGTGGCGGTATCGCATTGCACCCCGGCGATGGGATCATCCACTCCTGGTTAAACCGGATGCTACTCCCTGACACCGTGGGGACTGGTGGGGACTCCCACACCCGCTTCCCCTTGGGCATTTCCTTCCCCGCTGGTTCCGGGCTGGTGGCGTTTGCTGCGGCGTTGGGTGTGATGCCTTTGGATATGCCAGAATCTGTTTTGGTACGGTTCAAAGGTGAATTGCAACCCGGTGTAACCCTGCGCGATATTGTGAATGCCATTCCCTACGTGGCAATTCAAAAAGGTTTGCTGACGGTAGACAAGCAAAACAAGAAAAATGTCTTCGGTGGGCGGATAATGGAAATAGAAGGTTTGCCAGACTTGAAAGTTGAGCAAGCTTTTGAACTCACCGACGCAACCGCCGAACGTTCCTGTGCTGGTTGCACGATCAAGCTGAGTGTTGAGACAGTTTCCGAATATCTGCGTTCCAACGTGGCGCTGTTGAAGAACATGGTAGCACGGGGCTATCAAGATGCCCGCACGATTTTGCGTCGCGTTGCCAAAATGGAAGAGTGGTTAGCAAACCCCGTGCTTTTGGAAGCCGATGCAGACGCAGAATACGCGGAAATTCTCGAAATTGATTTGAACGAAATCAAAGAACCTATTGTTGCTGCTCCCAATGACCCCGATAATGTGAAATTATTATCGGAAGTTGCTAATGATCCGGTGCAAGAAGTTTTCCTCGGTTCTTGTATGACGAATATCGGTCATTATCGCGCCACGGCTAAGGTGTTAGAAGGTGCAGGTGCAGTGAAAACTCGCCTGTGGATTTCTCCGCCAACTCGCATGGATGAACACCAACTCAAAGATGAAGGTGTGTATGCCATTTTTGGTGCTGCGGGTGCGCGGACAGAAATGCCTGGTTGCAGTTTGTGCATGGGTAATCAAGCGCGGGTTGCTGATGGTACAACTGTGTTTTCAACTTCAACGCGCAACTTCAACAACCGCATGGGTAAAGATGCGCGAGTTTATCTCGGTTCCGCTGAATTAGCAGCAGTTTGTGCGCTGTTAGGAAGGATTCCCACACTGCAGGAATATCTGGATATTGTGGCGAATAAAATTCATCCTTTTGCTGATGATTTGTATCGGTATTTAAACTTTGATCAAATTGCCGGTTTTGAGGATGAAGGACGAGTGATTTCGTTGGAAGAAATGCCCAGGATTGAGGATATTTTGGGTATGCCGACGGGGGCGGGTAAGAAGTAGAAAAATCTCCATATTATGCCCGCAGGCTTTAGCCTGGGGCTATAGGAACGAAGCCCGCCTACGCGGGCTTTTTAACGTAAATCTATCTAAAGTCAGTCTTTAAGAATGTAAAAGGCTGTCTATGATTTTGCCGCAATCACTCCTAAAGACATTATTGGATGGTTCACCCACTGTTGCTACTATATTGCACCCAACACCAGAACCGCTTTCTAGAGAAAAGTTGTTATTAAGATTATATGTAATTTTACCTTGATTTTATGAAAAATTCATTAAGCCTCGATTGATTTTTACGTATTATTTTGGATGAGACACGTATTTTATTTACAGTCTGTGTTTTCACCTAAAAAGCAAAGGACTATTATGCTCTGTCAAAAAGTCACATGGTTCATTCCCGTAGCCTTAACTTTACTTGGTTTTGGAGCGAATGTACAATCAGCCACCGCACAGACAAAGGAAAATACTTACGAGTTCAGTATTACTTACGACGCACTAGCTATCTTTGGTCCAGTCTTTAACGAGGAAAAAAACATTCTAGATGTAGCCGTCTTAGGTGAAAGTATTGGTGATGCCCCTTTTGGATTAACTAACTTTGATAGCAGAACTTACGGGCGGTTTGAGGAGCGCGGAACCCAAATATTCAGCACGTTTGATGCAGATCCATCTGTATTTGGCATAGAAGGCAACCTTCGTGGCGATCGCTACTTTGGTGGTTCTAACGAGTTATTTGGAAGAGCAAGCGATAGCGCTGTCATCGATTTGGTTCAACAAACTATTGTAGGTGGTGGTATCATAAATGTCACTGGTGGAACAGGTATATTCTCAAACGCTACAGGCTTAATAACTTTCACCCAAGAAGACAGGTTGTCTCCAGGTTCAACTGATGGACCCTTAACCTCTAGGGGTGTAGCTGTACTAAATTTCTCTATACGGACTCCTCAAAGAGTTCCTGAACCAGCAGCTACAACGACGTTAGTCGGCTTGGGTGTTACTGGAGCGGCTTTGTTGCTACATCAATATCGTCGTCGGCTTAATAATTTTTAACGTGAGTACGAACTGTTGAAAAAAGCGCGCGCTTCCTTCTGAGACTAATTAACTAATAAAAACTCATCGAATTCGTGAATAGGGAACTCAAGAGCGGGGAACAGTTTAGAAAGCTCCCTATTCCCTCGCTTGAGCCAGAGACCCCGACTTCTATAAGTGGTACGTTTCAGGTGGGGTTGAAATCCCCATCTGAAACAGTCTGTTGCCTGTTGCCTGTTGCCTGTTGCCTCTTTAACGGTAATGTGTCGGTAACGGTTACTCTTCGCGTCTCTACAGCGACTTGGTTTGAGGCAAAAAACCTCACCCCTGCATCACAGCATCCAACAACTTACCTGCGCCAAACCGGACTGGATCGGTACAAGGTAGACCAGTTTCAGCCTCGGTTTGGGCGATCGCATCCAATGCCTGTGATTCATCTAGATGACCCGTATTAAGAGCGATACCTACTACAGGTACAGGTCCAAAGGCACCACCTGCACTGGCGACCATTTCGTAAAGCCTTACCACTTCTGTCAAGGGCGGAATTGAAACACCAACATTCCTGACTTCAGTTTGTCCGGCACGATGTACCAGTATCAACTGTGTTGGTTGCGAACCACGTATCAAGGGTAACGTTGCTGTGGAACCTGGGTGCAGCAGCGAACCTTGTCCTTCAATGTGCAGAATGTCGTAGTTTTTACCATAGCGCATGACCATTTGTTCCACAGCACCGGCGGCAAAGTCCACCCGCACTGCATCCAATGGCACGCCGTCCCCTTCTAACATCAAACCAGTTTGACCTGTGGCAAGGAACTTAGTATGCCAACCCCGCAGTCGTGACGCCCAATGTAACTCTAGGCTAGTTGACATTTTGCCAGCTGCCATATCGGTACCTACAGTCAAAACCCGCCGACAAGGGAGAGTGCGTGCCATACCGCTGGCAACACCGATATTAGCTGGTTCTTTGCGCACATCCCAAATAACTTGCCCAGGTTTCAGCAGTGCTTTTAACTCTGGTATGGTTGCCAGAGGTGTGTGCAAGCCGTTCACCACCGACATCCCAGCTGTGACAGCGTCCTTGAGTTCATGCCAATAATCATCTGGCAAAGCGCCGCCTTTGGGGGCAATGCCAATAACTAAAACTTCCGGTTTGTACTCCAGGGCTGCTGCAACCGATGAGACTATCGGCACATCACGCTTGATACCTGTTAATTCGGTCAAGGATTTGCCTGCACATTCGCGATCAATCGCTGCTACGATTGGGGCTTCAGCATAGCGTAAAATTGACAGCCCGGTTTTGCCATAAGGTCCCTTGATTCCCTCATGCAGCAGGATAGCGATCCGTTGATTAAGCGCCAGACGCACTGCGTTGTACCCCCAACCCTGGTAAATCGTTTGGTAAAATTCTCCCGTCCTGTACAAATGCACCTATAAAAGGGTCATCTATTAAATTCAGGTGACTATCCAAATCGAGATAGTCAGCTAGTGGTGCAAGTTGTGAGAAAGCTGTATTCGCTAGCGTACTGTCGGAATAGCAACCGAACATCACTTGTAACCCATGTGACCGCGCTGTATGTACCATCCGCATTGCTTCGGTTAAGCCCCCTGATTTCATGAGTTTGATATTAATTCCATCCACACAGTTTGCCAATTTTGGAATATCGGAGCTATTAAAGCAACTTTCATCGACAAAAATAGGTAGAGAAATTTGCTTCTTCAATTCGGCTAAATTTTCTTCCTGCCCTCTTGACAATGGCTGCTCTACATACTTTACACCTATATCGACAAGCCAATTGCACATAAGTACTGCATCTTTCAAACTCCAACCCCCGTTTGCATCAACGTACAACTCTAACGCTGGTGCTTCTTCTCGCACTGCCATTAACATTTTCTGATCTGCGGCGATGCCATCCGGACTACCCAACTTTACCTTCAAAACACGCACATCGGTTAATTGCAACCAATCCCGCGCCCTAGCCCTAGCCCCTTCTGGCGAATTGATACCAATTGTTACTGAAGTTGGTACTATGGCGTTGCGATTCAGTCCCCACATCTGCCACAGAGGTAACCCCACACGCTTTCCCAACCAGTCGTGCATAGCTACATCCAGCGCCGCCCTTACAGATGAGGGAACAAGCGCTTTTGTTAACACTTGCTCAATTTCCTGCCGTTGTAATGGGCTGAATGCTTGCAAAGAAGGCGTGACTTGCAGCAAAGCATCTTTTATGATCTCACTTGATTGCGGACGGGCGCCCACACTAAATGGCGATGCTTCCCCCCAGCCTTCAATCCCATCGTGCGAAATCCTCACCCATACATTCGTCGTTTGTGCCGTTGTGCCGCGACTGATGGTCAAAGGAAAGCGCTTGTTTACGGTAAATATTTCTACTTGAATTTGCATGGTTATGCATGATATTACGGTATATTTGCTTTCGTTTTGACATCAAAGCTTAGTTTAGTTTTTTACCCACATTGAGTCTCTGTTATACTTTTTTACAATTCTAAATTTTTGCTATTACCTTTTTACATATTTTGGTATCTACTTTCTCCATGACAAACTTACAAAAATGGAAGCTTTTGCACTCCAAAATGGTTTTGGATCATCACTGGTGCAAAGTTAGGCAAGATGAAATACAATTACCCAATGGTAGAATTATAGATGATTATTTTGTAAATATTAGACCAGAAATTGCTGTAATTTTACCTATTACCAGCAGCAGAGAGATTGTTTTTGTACGGCAATATAGATATGCGGTAGATGAATTTCTGTTAGAACTCCCTGCGGGGAGATTCAATCCTGCACAAGAGAGTGCTGAAGCCGCAGCTCTTAGAGAAATGCAAGAAGAAACTGGTTATATTGCACAACAAGTCACAAAAATTGCAACGCTATATGACAACCCTACCAAAGATACAAATAAAATACATTTATTCTTAGCAGAAAATGTGATCAAGTCCGGGGAACAAAATTTAGACATTACAGAAGAAATAGAAGTTCTCCTGATTGCTATAGAATCAGTTAGAGAGAAAATTGTTCAAGGTGAAATTTCTGTAGCAGGCACGGTTGCGGCTATTTGCTTGGGTTTGAATTTTCTCAAGTAGGGTGCGTTAGGCACAGAGGATTAAAGTTTTAACTAATTGCATGGCTTTGTTGTGCCGTAACGCACCAAGCTTGGAGTCTTTGGAGGTGCGTTACACTTCGTTAACGCACCCTACTTAATCTGCTTTATTACGCCGTAACGTAGCAGCTTTGCAGTGGTGCGTTACACAAAGTTTACCTTCTGAATCGCCAACGAATGGGCAATTTATCTAGCAAATTGCAGACTCCTTAACCTAACAATTAACTCCACACCAATCTTCAGCGTAGATAAACAGTAAATCAAGACATTTGACTGTTTATCTGGAGTTTTATTCCAAAATCCAAAATCCAAAATTTATCTTGCCCACTGCTGCAAAATATAAGCGTAGAAAGCTTCTTTATCTACCTTATCCATCGCATAAATCTTACGCCCTCCAGACACTATTTTGGTACGCCCCTGACTAAGACCAGTGGTGATAATTTCTGTTTCCCACTCTCGCAGTTGGTAAAATTCTGGATGAGCAAGATAAGCCGTCGCTAGCACATCCCAAAAATAATAATCTTGTGGGATAACCAGTGCATAACATTGTCCTGCTAAATCAGATATGGGATATTGGCGTTGTCGCCCCATTTTGTAAACAATGTCTGATGTCACAGGCACATTGTTGGTCAAATCCAAAGGACACATGATAATTTCAATCTGGGTTTGCCACACCTGTGCTGCGGAAATAGGATCCCAATAAACATTCCATTCTGCGGAACCGTCTTGTCCTGGTTCCCAACTTTTTTCTACATTACCACCCACATTCAACGCACCTCCCATCCAGACAATCTTTTGAATTTTCGCTTCAATGTCTGGTGCTTTTTCGAGTGCAATTGCTACTGTGGTCAACGGACCAGTTACCATCAACGTTACAGGTTCTGGTGCCTCACGTAACACTTGTATCATGAAATCTTGACCTGTTTGTGCAACTAAAGATGTGCGAATTGTTTCGCTTTGATTGAGAATAGGAAGATGATCAACAACAAATGAATCGCGGCGGTAAAGGCGAGGGAAGGGATTGATTCCGCGTACAGTGCTTTGGGCAACGGGAATATGAGAACATTCCATTAAATCCAAAATTTTACGTGTAGCGCTTACGGCTGGTTCGGCATAGCAATCCGCTGGAGTGACGACGATACCTAGTGGCTGTATGTGATCCATAGTCATCAGCAGCATAGTTGCTAGATAATCATCTACACCACCATCGTGATCCATTAAAACAAGTTGTTTAGACATGGAGATTTAAAAAATGGATGAATTTATGCAAGCTGCGATCGCACAAGCAAAACAAGGCAGACAAGAAGGTGGAATTCCTATAGGTTCCATTCTTGTCAAAGATGGCAAGATTATCGGCAAAGGACACAACAAGCGTGTGCAAGATGGCGATCCAATCACCCACGCCGAAATCGATTGCCTTCGCAATGCTGGTAGAATCGGCAGCTATAAAGGTACAATACTCTATTCAACATTAATGCCGTGTTATCTGTGCGCTGGGGCAGTCGTACAATTTGGCATTAAAAAAGTCATCGCTGGAGAATCAAGAACGTTTCCCGGTGCTAAAGAATTTATGGTATCCCACGGTGTGGAAGTTGTTGACCTCAATCTTAATGAATGCGAACAAATGATGAGCGAGTTTATTGAAGAAAAGCCCGAACTGTGGAACGAAGATATTGGTAAATAATTTAGAGACGCGCCATGGGGAGCCAGCGCTGCAGGAGGTGAGACCAGTGCTGCAGGAGGGTTTCCCTCCGCAGCGCCCCTGGCGTAAGCGCAAAGCGTGCCGCAGGCATACGCGCAGCGTCTCCGTTCGCCCTTGGCGTGCCGCAGGCATAGGAGATACCCGAAGGGGTCTCCCGAACTCACAGCGACTGGTGAGTCCAGTCCTGTTCGCGAAGCGTGCCCGTTCGGCCTCAAGCCGTGCCCGAAGGGCTCAGGGCTTAGGCGGGTTTCCCAACCTAGGGAACTGGCGTTGGCGCAGCCTCTCCGGAGGAGATACCCGAAGGGCGTCGCGTCTCTACGGGCTACTCCGTTCCCGCTAGAAGATTACCTATAATGTAGGTCAACTCACATCTTGCACCAAGTAAAAGATACACGTAGCTTGTTGCCAAAAAATATAAAAAGTCGTGGAACTAATTGAAAAAGGAGCTTAAGAGGTTTGATATTTGGATTAACAGATGTAGCGTTCTTTCTAGAATGAGTTAGAGAATTAAAGATGATTGTTGAACCAGAATTTGACAAAGAAACTTTTTTTGAAGCAGCCAATCACGAAGATTTTTGTAAATTATTACGTGCTTGTGCTTACGCTCTTGAAAAAAAGATTTCACTTTATAACGCCATAGAAGAAATCGGAGTGAAATTTAAAATTCTCATGTGTTCTATCGTAAAAAATGAAGAAGTCAACGATGAAGGAAAAATTGAAGAAAGCGAAGGTGAATTTTGTGAGAATTATGAGTTACAAGATTTCATAGAAGATATTCCCTACGGTGTTCGGCTGGCGTTGATTGCGGCTGAATGCACTGCAAATTTAATTCGCTGCGTAAGTATTTCTGAGAATGAAGAAAGTCGAATTTTGTATGAGCATATAAAAAAGAGTTTAGAGGAAGAGAACGTTTGAGCGATCTGCACCAAAGCAGCAGCGCACTCGTGCAAAGCACCCCCTTCGGGTACGCTATCGCCCGTACACGCCTAGGGGGTTTCCTCCAGGAACCCCTTCGTCACCTCATGTAATACCTTGACCTACATTATAGGTAATCTTCTAGCGGCAAGGGAGTAACTCCCCTTTCTTTGAGAAACTCATCAAAAGTTAATCTCTCTGGAAGCGAAGGTTGCGCCCCTAGTTTCATCGCAGCCAAAGCACCCGCTGCTGCACCCCAAACCACCGCCTGACGCAAAGAAAGCCCCTCATGAAGCGCCGCAGCCAAACCACCATTAAACGCATCCCCCGCAGCAGTTGTGTCAACGGTATGAACTGGAAAACTAGGTATAAAAAAGCTTTCCTCTTGAGTGGCACACAAAACACCTTTTGCTCCCAGTTTCACAATGGCATTTTTCACACCCCGTTGTCGTAATACAGCAGCTGCTTTTGTTGCCGACTCTTCTCCATCGACGGGAAAACCCACCAGTTGCGCTGCTTCCACTTCATTCGGTGTGATAATATCTACCAATGAATAAAGTTCATCTGGTACATCAGACTGTGCAGGTGCTGGGTCGAGAATGACTGTGACTCCTGCCTCTCGTGCGGCTTTGGCAGCGGCAACAACAGCAGACATAGGGATTTCAAATTGTAAAAGTAGTGCAGTTGCTTCTGGTAACAAACGCGACAATCGTTCCACATCTTCCTGATTAACGCGCCCATTTGCACCAGGAATGACAAGAATTTGATTTTCACCCCTCATATCTACAGTGATCATGGCAACACCAGAACTCACAGTTTCATCCACAAACACATTGTCAGTTTGCACACCGGATGCTTGCAAAGAGTTGACGAGTTCTGCACCAAAACTATCTGCGCCTACACGCCCCACCATGTACGTTGGAGTTCCCAGCCGCGCTGATGCTACTGCTTGATTTGCACCTTTCCCGCCTGGTGCTTTGAAAAAATCGTGTCCCAGCAGCGTTTCTCCTGCAACGGGTAACCGGGGTGCTGTTGCTACCAAGTCTATATTGATGCTGCCGAAGACGATGATAGTCATATTTTGAGGAAGTAGCGCACAATTCTATTATCCCGCGTTCAGGCTCAGGTATCGACGCAAAATGTTTTGTGCTTGCTGCAATAGTTCCGGTTCTAATTCGCCCAGCCATTTATTATATTGGCTTAAGAATTGTCCTACTATTACTCTTCCATAGGTCGAATCGGAAGACGACGCAATCGATAGCGAGTTTCTTCTATTGTCAAAATTGCACCAGCAGCAAGCTCTTGACTGTACTCTGATAAAGCATCTAAAAGTCTTGAGGTAATATATGCAGGGGTATAGTTTGGCAACCGACGAAAAATAATAACGCTTGGTAATGCCTGATTACTAGCTGCTAGGAGTTCTCCAAAGTCCAAATCACAGGTAAGGATAATCCGCCCCTCTTGCCTCGCTTTTTCCAAAATAGCAGAATCGGGCAGACGTTCTAACCCTTCTTCTTGCAGATGAATAGCGTTATACCCTTCCTGACAGAGTGATTGAACAGTCACTGGAGAAATACCCATATCTGCCAGAAATTTCACTGTTTACTCCCAGTTAATGGGCGAAGTTCCTCGCTAGCTAAGAATGCGGCATACTTAAGACAGGCGTTGATATCTTCTGCTTCCAAATACGGATAAGCCCTGAGAATCTCTTCAACACTCATACCACTGGCAACCAAGTTCAGCACTAGGGAAACCGTAATCCGCATCCCGCGAATGCAAGCGCGTCCACCCATTATTTGTGGATCAAATGTTATACGCTCAAACATACGTTTTCCCTCACGATTTCACTATTAAAGTATATTTATGTGTGCCAACTCTAAGAGTATTCTAATAGCTTAGTTAGGGACAACAACTTTTGTTAGCTAAAAATTACAATTTCCGAATAACTCTACAGGGATTGCCAACAGCAACAACATTTGCAGGTATATCTTTGACAACGACACTACCAGCACCAATAGTCGTATTATCGCCAATTGTGACACCAGGACAAATAATTGCTCCACCGCCAATCCAGACGTTATTACCAATTTTAATTGGAGCGGCGAGTTCTTTACCAGAAAGGCGAGTTTCTGGGTCTGTCGGATGATATGCCGTGTAAATTTGAACGTAAGGAGCGCACAATACATTATCGCCAATATGAACTGTATTGCAATCTAAAATTACACAGCCATAATTCATATACAATCCGTCGCCTGCATAAATATTTTTACCGTAGTCGCAGTGCAATGGCGGCAGAATTGTCACATTTTGTCCCACTTGACCAAATAGTTCTTGTAGAATTTGCGATCGCGAAGCGGGCACTCCGTGCCATCGCTCCTCCTGTTGTTCTTCTGTTGTGGAGTTATACATTCTCAGTAGACGAAGTGCGATGTTTCTTTCAGCAACTAATTCTGCATCGAAACCAAGATACAGTTCGCCTGCCAGCATTTTTTGTTTTTCTGTTTTTTCCATGCAAAATTTATATTGACTCTCAACACTTTTTTATAATTTTTTTATGACTGCTAAATTTTTCGGCAAAACTGTAATCTTTAAAATTAATAGATTTTCAATAAAAAAATATTAAAATACTGGAGTCGTTGCTGTTTTTTTATAGTTTTTATTAAAATCATAAGTAATATACTAACATAAAATTGAAATAATCGAGGATTGGGGAAACTATGCCTTTTCGGATTTTGAGCTTGGATGGTGGGGGGATTCGGGGAGTCATTGGGGCAAAGATACTGGCAGAGATTGAACAGCAAATAAATCAACCATTGAATGAGTATTTTCACTTAATTGCTGGCACTTCTACAGGGGCAATTTTAGCAGCAACAATTGCCAAAGGATGCAGAAGTGAAGAAATTGTTCAATTCTACAAGCAAAACGGCACAAGACTCTTTCCTTACCAAAAGCGTTTTTCGCCACAGAGAATTCCATTACTTCTGAGGTATGGTTTTTCTGCTCCTAAATATTCAGACAAGGGCTTAATTGAAGTCCTGAAAGAAATTTGTGGAGAGACAAAACTATTTGATGTCCGTTCGCCGTTTCTATTAATTGTTTCTTATGACACGATTGAGCGGGAACCAATGATTTTTAAAAGCTGGCGTCAAGACAAAAGTTATGGTAATCTCCCTCTGTGGGAGGCATGCGTTTGTTCAGCATCTGCTCCAACTTATTTCCCAGGACATAAACTAGACAAGAGAATAGATGGGAAAGTTCAAAAGGCAACACTAGAGAATATCACTCTAGATGAGGAAGCATCCTCAACCATAGATATATATAATGACAAACTTATAAGCATCACAAGTGGCACAGGTAGTGGACAATCTCGCACTATTAGAAAGTATGTGGGATCAAATCGACAAGCGTTGGTAGATGCACCCTGGGTCGAGATACCTGACGAGACCTCAACTTATTCAATTCAAACTATATACTCTGCCATTGATGGCGCTGTCGCTGCCAATAACCCCTCTAGTTGTGCCGTTGCCGAAGCGCTAAGATTGGGTCATCCACTCGAAGAAATTACCGTTCTTTCCATAGGAACGGGCGATGCTACGCGGGTGATCCCATTTGAAAAAGTTCAACAATGGGGTCTTCTACAATGGGCACAACCGGTTGTGGATGTCTTGTTTGATGCTTCATCAGACGTTTACGAGTATATTACCAGCCAGATCATTGATCAGCGTCATTTGCGATTGCAATTTAAACTTGATAGGGAGCTAACTGGCAAACGGTTGAGCGATGACATTGATGATGTCAGTGAAGAGAATATCAATAATTTAATCGAAGCAGCAGATGTTTATATTAAGCAACCGGAAATACAAGCGTTACTACAAAAATTTTTGCAGATTAATCATTAGTATCGAGTGACTTCTGGGAATTAAACACAACATAACGAGCTTTTCCCTGTTGCTTTGCATGGTACATAGCCATATCAGCATCCCGCAGCAGATTTTCTGGTTGCTCATAACTACTACAATTTAAAGCAATACCAATGCTCGCTGCAATTAGTATTTCATGTTCTTTCAACTCAAGTGGCAACCTTAAGGTTTCTTGAATACGTTTGGCAACGTTCGTTGCATCGGTCACGTCTTTAATATCTTCGATAAGAATCGCAAATTCATCACCACCAAATCGTGCTACGGTGTCGCCACTGCGTAAGCATGATTCTAAACGTCGAGCAACCTCCATCAACAAATCATCACCCACACTATGTCCAAAACTATCGTTAATTTTCTTGAAGCCATCCAAATCTAAAAACAAAACAGCATAGCGATCATTGTTTCGTCGTTTTCCCCGCTCAAACACTTGGGTCAGCCTCTCCAAGAATAAAACTCTATTCGGTAGTCCTGTGAGCGCATCGTAGAAAGCATTGCGTACAAGTTGTGCTTCTATTAGTTTACGTTGAGTGATGTCTTGAAAAACTAAAACTGTGCCAATCATGTTACCATCGTCATCGCGAATGGGAGCAATACTACCCCCAATTTGTATTTCTGTATGGTTTTTAGTCATTAATGTCAAGGTTTCTGGTAAATTCAAAACGACACCCGTCTGTATGACTTGGGTCGTTAAATCCTTCATGATTAACCCTGTATCCTTGTCAACCAAGCTCAAAACTTCTGTTAAATTTTTAGTAACTGCTTCATCTTGCTTCCACGCTGTAAGCGCTTCTGCCACTGGATTCATCATATAAATACAACCATAAGTATCTGTGATCATGACTGCAGAGCCCATACTTTTAATAATTGCTAGAAACTTTCGCTTCTCTTCCTGCAGTTTTCTTTTGGTTTGGTGCTTATAAAGAGCCATTTTGATAGCAATATGCATATCTTGTTCAGTAACTGGTTTAGTAATATAGCTAAAAGGTTCGGTTAATCGATTTTCATTGATTGTTTGTATTTTTGAATAATCTGTTAAATATAAAACTGGAACTTCAAAATTTTTTATGATAATATCAGCAACCTGCGCACCATTTATTGTTCCTGATAAACAAAGATCAACTAAGACTAAGTTGGGATTTATTTCTTCTACCTTTTTTATAGCTTCTTCTCCAGAAGAAATAATTTCATAAACAAAATATCCCATTTTTTGCAATCTCTTTTTAATATCTAATGCTATTTTTTTTTCATTTTCAACGACTAAAATTTTTTGAGTAGGCATATTAAGCTTTCCCTCTGAATTACGTGATAATGCTCTTAAAAAGATTCACTCAATCTTAAGTGAATCATTCCATCATAATAAATCTTCAAAATACCTGCATAGTTACTCTATAAAATACTCAAGAGGCAGTTATTTTTAAGTTAAATATTGTTTTCCTGACACTTTTCTTAACTTTCGGATAAAGTTAATTGAATTATTTCATTCTATCAGTATCAATTTACTAACTTGATATCTGACTACTGTAAAGATAGCAGGTATAAAAGAAATCTTTTGTTCAGCTACAACCGTTTTTGTAGTAAAAAATACCTCTATTTTTATTAAGTATAAAAAATAACCAATAGTATGACTGAGTTAATTTGAGACATATTGAAATCCATTGATTTTATGTATTCAACGAAATTGATAGATGAAATTTAATACAATATATAACACTTTTATCTGAAACCAACTGCCAAGATGCCTAGTATTAAGAAGGCAGAAAGCACACGGCTATAATGGCTATAAAACTAGCTTTCTTGTCATTTTTAACTGTCTAGTTATTTCTGTAGTGCTATACTAGAAGCCCGAAGAGCGGCTGAGCGTACGGTAGGACACGAACGTATTGGAATGATCACAGAACAAAAGAAAATTGCTATCTCTATTGATAGACATCTTGTATAAATTCCTAAAACCTCCTCAATTCCCCCGCACTCTCCCCTTTCCGGGGAGATGACGGGAACGTAGAAAATTTGTTTCCCTGCTTACAAGTGGGGAGGGCTAGGGAAGGAGTGCCAGATATTCACAGCATAGAATATTAATCCTGGACTTCAGGCGTTAGGCTTAGACTTAGTTTTAGTCAGTTCAATGCTGATTTCGCCACCAAAGTCTGGGATGGGTGCAGCAGGTTTACTCAAAACAACTTGAACTTGTACCACGCGATCGCTTGACGCCAAAATAGAATCTGCAATGGTGGCTGCTAACCGTTCCACCAAAGAAAACTTTGATGTCTTCAGCAGATTTTGCACCAAGGTAATGACACTACGGTAATCGAGAGTATCTTCTATCGCGTCGGTTTCAGCAGCTTTTGAGAGATCCAGCCATAACCTCAGATCCACCTCAAACCATTGTCCTAGCACCTGTTCCTCTTGCAGATACCCAGTGTAGCCGTAGCCGCGAATTTTCCTTAAATGAATGCAGTCCATAAAAATAGTCCCGAGTGAGTACTTTTAGTATTTAGCAACGCCTTGAATTTCCTGATTCATCTACGATAAGAAAGTTGGTTGAAATATACCAGAGAATGCGGTCAACACCCATATCTCAGAACTCAAGACTTAGAACTTTTGGACTTTCAAGGTTGATGACAATTGATTTTAGAAACATTAATACTGTATGGGCGTCGATTGCAGCCGAGACATTAAAGCGCCTTGGATTGACTTGTGTCGTGATTTGTCCGGGTTCCCGTTCCACACCTCTAGCAGTCGCCTTTGCCCAACAATCACCCGATATTCAAGCGATTTCGATTCTTGATGAACGTTCCGCAGCCTTTTTTGCCTTGGGTCAAGCCAAAGCAACCGGACGCCCCACGGTAGTTATTTGCACCTCTGGGACAGCGGGAGCGAATTTTTACCCAGCGGTGATAGAAGCTAAAGAAAGTCGTATACCTCTGCTGCTGTTTACCACTGATAGACCAGCAGAATTGCGAGATTGCCACTCTGGACAAACTATAGACCAGTTAAAATTATACGGCAATTACCCAAACTGGCAAACAGAGTTAGCTATTCCCTCCGTGGACATGGGAATGCTTACTTATCTACGGCAAATCATGGTTCATGCCTGGGAACGTTCACAAACTTCTGTACCTGGACCAGTGCATCTCAATTTTCCCTTTCGCGACCCTCTTGCACCCATCCCCAATGGAGAGTTGCAGACAACGTCTTTACAATTGTTACAGTCCCAATTTGACTTAGAAGACTTCTTTTGTCATATAACAACCATCACCGCATCTGCCCATGTGCCGATCTCTTCACCTCCCTTTTTGCAAGAGTGGTTAAAATCTGATCGAGGAATCATCATTGCTGGTGTTGCCCAACCGCAAAGACCACAGGAATATTGTAGTGCGATCGCTCAACTCTCCAAAACCTTAAAATTCCCCGTCTTAGCAGAGGGACTCTCCCCAGCGCGAAACTACGCTGACCTCAATCCTCATATTATTTCCACCTATGACCTCATATTGCGGAATCAGGAATTGGCAAAACAGCTAGCACCAGACGTGGTAATTCAAATTGGGGAATTGCCCACTAGTAAAGAATTACGTAACTGGTTAACTTCCACCCAAGCGCGACGCTGGATCATTGACCCTAGCGACCAAAACCTCGACTCTCTCCACGGGAGAACAACTCACCTGCGGATAAGTATAGAAGAATTGGGGAGATGCGCAGATGGGGAAGCAAGGGAAGCAATGACTTCCTCATCCTCCTCATCCTCCTCATCTTCTTCTAAATATCTCCAACTGTGGTGTGCAGTAGAAGCAAAAGTTAGGGCAGCTGTTGACCAAACACTGACAACAACAGAGGAGTTATTTGAAGGCAAAGCTGCTTGGTTACTTTCTCAGACTTTACCACCAAAAACACCCATTTTTATTGCCAACAGTATGCCAGTGCGGGATGTCGAATTTTTCTGGAAACCGAGTCACTCAGAAGTGCAACCCTTTTTCAATCGAGGTGCGAATGGCATTGATGGCACATTGTCCACCGCTTTGGGAATTGCCCATCGCCATCAAAGCAGTGTGATGTTGACAGGTGATTTAGCCTTATTACATGACACCAATGGATTTTTAATCAGAAATAAGTTTGTCGGACATCTCAGCATTGTGTTAATTAACAACAATGGTGGTGGAATTTTTGAAATGTTACCCATTTCCAAATTTGACCCACCATTTGAAGAATTTTTTGCAACTCCGCAAGATATTGATTTCGCTCAATTATGTGCTACTTATGGTGTTGAATATGAATTGATGACCTCTTGGAAGCACTTGCTTTCAAGATTAAATCCACTTCCAACTAGGGGAATTCGGGTTTTAGAATTGCGGACAAATCGCAAAGCAGATGCCAAATGGCGCCGGGAGAATTTAGGGAAATTTTCAGTAGGTTTAGGTTAGATTTTATCATCAATTAAAGGGTTTAAGACCCCTACGTCTACACGTAGCCTCGGTTTCAGTCAGGGTTGAAATCCCTGTCTGAAACGTCTTCAATTTTGAATGAGCGAATTTTTAACTAATTCGGCGGAATTCCCCCCTGTGCGGTGGGGTGCATCACGCCGGGGGATTGTGAGGTACATCCGCTTCATTTTTCCTAGACAAAACAGGACTTCCTTCCCAGTTTGGCGGGTTTCCTAGTTTGGTTACTGCAATTATTGTCAATAAACCGCCAAACTGGGGCAGGATTTACTAGTCTTACAAGTAAGTTTTTTATAAGGAAGTCCTGTTTTGTCATGGTTTCACCCAACCCTTGTGGATGTCTGAACAATCCCCAAATATTTCCGGATTCTCTTTATCGAGAAATGCATATTGTGATAAAATATAGGAACCAAGGAGGTGATATTGAGTGCTACACAAAGCCGTACAAGTCCGTTTATACCCAACAAATGAACAGCAAGCAGTATTGGCTCAAACATTTGGATGTTCTCGCTGGTGGTGGAATTACGCTTTGAATAAGTCTATTGAAACTTACAAAGAAACAGGTAAAGGGCTTGGACGCTCAGCACTCAATGCTCTTCTACCAGACCTCAAAAAAGCAGAAGATACTGCGTGGTTAGCTGATTGTTATAGTCAGGTTTTGCAAGCTACGACACTCAACCTAACCACAGCGTATAAGAACTTTTTTGAAGGTAGGGCAGGATTTCCTCGGTTTAAATCTAAGCATGGCAACCAGTCGATTCAGTATCCTCAAAACGTCAAAATAGTAGATGGCGATGTCAATGCTGAGCGAAGCCGAAGCATTGACCCCGAGCGTAGCCGAGGGGTCAAACTTCCCGGTAATATCGGGGTAGTCAAAGCCAAAATACATAGACCGATTGAAGGGAAGATAAAGACTGTCACTGTTAGCAAAACTCCATCGGGTAAATATTTTGCATCTATCTTGACCGAGGTAGAAGGAGAAAAACCTTCTTCAACGGACGGTAAGATTTACGGTGTTGATTTAGGGTTGAAGCATTTCGCTGTTGTTAGTGACGGCGAGAAAGTTTCTAAGTACGACAATCCTAAGCATATAGCCAAGCATGAGAAAAACCTAAAACGCAAGCAACAAAAGCTGGCACGCAAACAAAAGGGGAGTAATTCTAGAAACAAATATCGTCAAGTTGTTGCCAAAGTATACGAACGGGTTAGCAACTCAAGGCAAGATTTTCTGCATAAACTGAGTTACAAGTTGGTCAGCGATAGCCAAGCTGTCATAGTAGAAAATCTTCATCTTCTAGGCATGGTTCGTAATCACAACCTGGCGAAAGCAATATCTGATTGTGGATGGGGAATGTTCACCAACTTCCTAGCCTATAAACTAGAACACAAAGGTGGAAAGCTGGTTGAGGTAGATAGATGGTTCCCTAGTTCCAAACTCTGCTCGAATTGCTTATATCAAGTTAGTGAAATGCCATTAGATGTGAGGGAATGGACTTGTCCCCACTGTGGTACTCATCACGATAGAGACGCTAATGCAGCGAAAAATATTCGAGCAGAAGGAATCAGAATGCTAAAGGCGGAAGGTTCAGCCGTCTCTGCTGTAGGAGGGGAGGTAAGACCAAAACTTGGACGAAAGTCTAAGTTGCGGCACTCGCCTATGAGTACAGAAGCCCCGTCCGCCTATGCGGCGGGGTAGTTCACCCTACACCCTGTGCAAGAGCCTTTGCTCTCCTGACAGCTGCATCGGCATTAATAAAGCCGTAACCGTACTCTGTATCATAGCCCGCTGCACCCAAATCGTAAGCTGTTTGTGACAGAACTGACTTGATCTGGGTAGCAGTGAGATTTGAATTAGCACTCCATACTAATGAAGCAACTCCTGTCACGTTTGCCACTGCTGCTGAAGTGCCACTCAAACTGTTATCATAGCCGAACGCAAAAGCATTAGAGGACTTGGTAGCATTGGTTGTGAGAAATTCAGATGGTGCCATTAAAGTCAGACCATCTCCTGTGTTGGAACTCCACCATCCTTTATCTTGATAGGAGATGCGTGTTCCGGGTGTTTTTGGATTGTCATACCAATCTTTAACTCCCCAAGAAGCACCTACCCCTACGACATTGCCATACTTCTTCGCTAAGTCGGCAGGACTTTCAAGACTATTGGCACCAGTATTTCCCCCTGCAACCACAAACAAGGTATTTTGGTTATTAGCAATTATTTGTTCAAATTGCGGTGAACTACCGCCAGTCAAGCTAAGATTGACTACCAAACGCTGACTTTGACTATTTGCCTGATTAATCAATGTTTGTGTAGCACTCACCAAATCGGAATCTTTAGCGTCACCACCCATAACATCGATATGGAAAACATCAGAACTCCAGTTGATACCACTCATTCCTACGCCATTATTACTAGCAGCAGCAATCACCCCTTGAATTGAAGTACCGTGTGCCGTGGAGTTAGTCATTTCATCCAAGTAGTTGTTACTTAAAAAATTGGTGGAACGTAAATCAGGGTGAAGATTACCACCATTGGCAGCTAAGCCTGTATCCTCAATTCCCACAAGCACGTTGCTGGAACCAGTCGTGAAACGCCACGCATTTTGAACACCCATCGTGTGTAGGTTCCATTGTTGCCCAAACATCGGGTCATTGGGTGTTACTGATAAGTTAATTGTTTTGTCTGCAAATTTAATGGCTTCAATGCCCTCAAACAAAATTTCTTTGCCGTCATTGAATGTTATAGAATCAAATACGCGATTACCATTGCCTGGGTTGTAGACAACACCACCTGTGGACTCTACTAATTTGATAGTGGCGTTTGTAGAAGAACATGCGGATACATCCAGTAAGTCTCGCGCTCCACTACCAAAGTCAACGTTGCCATTGCCAGAGTATACTGTCCGAGTGTATGCAGATTGGTAAGCAAAGGTATCTGCCCGGAGAGTTCCCTTAATATAAGATGTCGTGCTGTCAAGGGGTAAAGGTGTACTGGAAGAAGCAGGAGTGGGCTGCTGTGTAGTGCCAGAAGTCGGAGATGGTGTGTCAACAGAATTGGGAATCGGTGGAAAAACATCACCAGATACAGGTGTTGCTGACAAACTTAGGTTATAGAAAGTTTCACTGCCCTCCTGGGGGTAAACTTGTACATAGTAAATTCCCGCATCTAAAGTGCGTATTGATTCATTTGTGGTATCCAGGTTAACGGAACTTGCAAGCGTATTGCCGTTAACGTCTAGTAATTGCACATTTGCATTATCACTCAGCTCAGTGAGTCCTAATTTGAAGTCACTGGTGGTCTTTAGGCGAAATTTGTAGTAGTCGTTCGTGTCTGATAGACCGACCCAATCGCTGTAGCTTTTAGTTTGGGAATTAACAGTAACATTACGGACAGCCTGGAAGGAATCTCCAGCATTGTCAATAGGCGTTGCCGAAACAGCCAATTTATAGTTCGTTTCTAAGCTTTCATCAATATAGACTTGGATGTAATAAGAGCCTGCATCTAAGGTTTTACTAATTGATTCAGCATTTGTGCTACTAAAAATAGAACCATTTATGACTTCACCGTCATCTACCACACCATTACCATTTGCATCTTGAATCAAATCTGCGTGTGCATTTTTGCTGGAATCTTCCAGATCAAGGTTAAAACTGCTACGACCTTTCAGGGTAAAGCTGTAGAAATTGCTATGACTGCTACTTAATGTATCGCTAAATATTTGAGGACTTATAGCAGTATTTAAGTTTTTAGCAGTCTCTAGAAACCTTCCAGGAACAGTTTCTGACATATGTTAATGGGTATATGCACAGTGTATATTACATCAACATCAATATCGAATTTATCTAAAGAAATAAAAATAGGTTTGTATCTTAGTTTACTAAAAAAATAGGAAAAATTTACTGAATCTTCATAGTTATGCTTCTTAGCCGATAAATTAGGGTAGAACGGTAAAAAGGCTATCCTTGTCGCCATCTCTAGAAAAAATTTATTCTTGAATCTTATCCTCGCCTATCTACGATGACTTATGGTCTGTTGGGAAATTGCAGAGAACTAAGATGCGTGTTCCAAGAAAGACGAAAAGTAATCTAAAATACCATAATCCTAGATATTTCTTACACAACTGGGGGGTTGCGCTCAGCAATCACATCTGTTCTAAATTAGTTATTCTATTGGTACTTTGGCAAAAATACTCGCAATAAAGATGAGTGGCTTATAATGTTCTCTTCCATTAATTCTCTGAATCCCTGGCTAGTTGGAGTAGGATTGAACTCTATCTTGGCGGTTGTCGCTTGGATTGTCCCCAAAAAGTTGCTCACTCCAGCTGGATTATTCCACGGTTGGTTACTTGGCGTCCTGATTTGGGGAACACTAGGATGGCAGGGATACATAGTAGTCGTGTTCTATTTTCTTGTTGGTTCTTTGATTACGCGCGTAGGTATGGCGCAGAAAGAAGCAGAAGGCATTGCAGAAAAGCGTTCTGGTGCTAGAGGTCCAGAAAATGTTTGGGGTTCTGCTTTAACTGCGGCTTTGTGTGCGTTGGGAGTATGGGCGACAAGTTCGGGGATCTTTCCTACGTCTCAAACGCTACACCCTACGCCCTACACCTTATTATTGTTGCTGGGGTACGTAGCGAGTTTTAGTACAAAGCTTTCTGACACCTGTGCCAGCGAAGTGGGTAAGGCTTATGGTAGAAGTACTTTTCTGATTACCACACTGCAACCAGTGGCACGGGGAACGGAAGGGGCAATCAGCTTAGAGGGAACTTTAGCGGGTGCTGCAGCGTCACTTGCTCAAGCACTCCTTGGTTGGGGAGTGGGTTTGATAGATTTGTACGGTGTCCTTTGGTGTGTTGTAGCAGCGTTCATTGCCACCAATTTAGAAAGTGTGATCGGAGCAACACTGCAATCTCGCTTTCACTGGTTAACTAATGAAGTGGTAAATATTTTCAACACATTGATCGGCGCTAGTACAGCAATTTTACTTGCCTGGATATGGGCAAATGTCATTGCCTAATTCTTTTTCTAAAATGTTGAGTCTTTTCTAGCAATTCCCTTAAGGTTTGGTTGTCACTCTCGCCTAAGACCGCTTAGGATGGTCACACTATTTTTGCCTAAAATTGTCAATTAAAATGCAATTTTACTTTTTCAAAAGTTGTATGTTGTTTTTTTGTAGTTTTTTCTACTCATTAACTTTTTAAGTTTATGGAAAATTCATCATTTTTAACCATAGATGACCAACCAATTTCTTATGGGCAAGCAGTAAAATATTTGCAAGCCTCGGGAAAATTGGGACAATTCATTGGAGACATTCTCCGTCAGTACGTGATTGAGCAAGAACTACAAACACGAAAAGATATATTTATCAGTCCTGCTTTAACCGAACAGACTATAATTGATTTTCGCCTAAAAAATCAGTTGACAGACCCTTCTAGGTTTCAAGAATGGCTACAGAGTAACGGGACGGATTATGATACCTTCCACTCATCAGTTGCTTACGGTTTTAAGGTAGAAAAACTGAAAGCTGTTGTTACAGAATCAAAGCTGCAAGAATACTTCATCGAGCGTAAAATTTATTTAGATAGAGTGGTACTCTCGCGAATTATTGTTGATAGCCAAGAACTCGCTGAAGAACTACAAACGCAAATCGAAGAAGGAGCAAACTTTGAGCAACTTGCTCAAGAGTATTCGCTAGCAGATGACAAAATTGTCAACGGTATGATGGGACCTGTGAGTCGGGGAACAATGCCAGATACACTCAGGGCAGCTATTGATATCGCTCGTGCCGGACAATTAGTAGGACCAATAGAACTAGAAGGACGGTATGGATTGTTTCGTGTGGAACAATTTCTGAGCGCGTCATTAGAAGATACTCAACTAAGGCAAGCACTACAAAACGAGTTGTTTGAGAAATGGCTAGCAGAGAAAATCCAAAAACTAACGGTAAAATTGCAGGTGAATTAAAACTTTTAGGTGAGGAATCTTCAGAAAATAGTGTGCTAGCATCTCTACCTTGGAATCAACCACCACTGTGCTGGCTAACTCCAGAACAACAAAGCCGATTGCAACAGGTGTCAGAAACTCTTCGCTACAATTTAGGAGAAAAAATCTGGTCACAAGAAGCGGGAGGTTTCCAGTTCTTAATTATTTCTGGGAAAGTCCGCTTGCGCGAAGAAAATGTCAGTAAGCCTTTGGCAACGCTACAGTCAGGAGATTGGTTCGGTGACTTAAACAGGTTTTCTGTGGAATGCAAGGCTGTCGCTGCTAGTAAAGAAGTCGTCGTAGTGCGCTGGACGACAGCAGTGTGGGCAGAACTTTCCACACCACAAATCGAAGGATTTTGGTTAGATAGGGAAGAGCAGGACACGGAGACACGGAGACATGGAGACACGGAGAGTGAAAATGTCCCCCTCCGGGTTCGGAAGTTCGGACTCGACGGAAACCGCCAAGACTCCGACTTCCTCACCGCGTCCCCGCGTCACCATGTCCCCGCGTCCTCTTCTGGTGTGTCAACATACCCATTTGTCTCTAGCTGGAATACGGCGGCTGCATGTTTAACAATGGTGGCGCAACAGTTAGATAATCCAGTGCAACTGGAATGGGTACAACGCCAAGTTAGAGGACAGCGACCGAAACATCTTGTGGAAGCAGCAGAAAAGTTAGGATTTGTGCTGCGGCGGCTGCAAGTCACTTGGAATGAGTTGCGACAGTTATCATTTCCAGCTTTGTTGCGCTGGGAAGCATCAGAAGCCAAAGAAGGAAGTTGGGTGGTTGCGTATGCCCTTAAGGGCGATCGCCTGACTGTTGGCAATCCCTTAAATTCTAATCACACCTGTGAAAGCATACCACGCTCAGTCGTTGAAGCGACTTGGGATGGGCAGTTGTGGCAAGTAGAACTGATCAACAAGCAAGAAAAATTCAACCTCAATTGGTTCACTCCAGCAGTTTGGCAGTATCGAGGATTGCTGAGTGAAGTACTGCTGGCGTCCTTTACATTGCAGCTTTTGGGGTTGGCAACACCACTGATTACGCAAGTCGTTATTGATAAAGTGATGGTGCAGGAGAGTTTGCCAACTCTCGATGTCATGGCGATCGCACTCCTGTTCACAGCAATATTTGAGGCAGTTCTTGGTATCCTGCGACTGTTTATTTTTACCCATACCGCCCGTCGCTTAGATTTAAGTTTATCGGCACAGCTGTTTCGCCACCTGATGCGCTTACCCTTGGCTTATTTTGAGTCTCGGCGGGTAGGAGATACAGTTGCACGAGTTCAGGAACTCGAACAAATCCGTCAATTTCTCACAGGTACAGCATTAACTGTGGTTTTGGACAGCATCTTTGCTGTCGTGTACCTGGGATTGATGTTTTACTACAATATCCCACTGACTTTTGTGGGGTTAGCAGTCTTGCCTTTGTTTGCCATTCTGACGCTGATAGCAACGCCAATTCTGCGTAACTGGCTGAACGAAACTTTTAACCGCAGTGCTGATAGTCAATCATTTCTTGTCGAAACAATCACGGGAATTCATTCAGTTAAAGCACATACAGCAGAACCAGCCGCACGCGATCGCTGGGAAGGTTTGTTTGCCCGCTTCGTCCGCACAGGTTTCAAAGCCTCTACCACCTCTAACATCAGCAGCAATATCGCTGACTTCCTCACCAAATTTTCCAGCTTACTGATTCTTTGGTTTGGAGCTAAGCTTGTCATTAAGCAGGAACTGACTATCGGTCAATTAGTCGCCTTCCAGATGCTTTCTGGTAGAGTCACGGCACCACTTTTACGGCTAGTGCAGCTTTGGCAAAATTTACAACAAGTGCTGCTTTCTGTAGACCGTATTGGTGATATTCTCAACGTTGCCCCAGAAACTGAACCAGGAACTGGTTTAGTTTTACCATCCCTCAAAGGTCAAGTTAGCTTTGAGCAAGTTTTCTTCCGCTACCGACAAAGTACTGAACCTGTCTTAAGAGGAATTTCCTTCTCTGTCCAACCAGGACAGTTTGTCGGTATTGTTGGACGCAGTGGTTCTGGGAAAAGTACCCTTTCTAAATTATTGCAACGCCTTTATCAAATTGAATCAGGACGCATCCTGATTGATGGTTTTGATATTAAAAGCGCTGATTTAGCCTCGCTGCGCCAACAAATTGGTGTTGTTCTTCAAGAAGACTTTTTATTCAACGGTTCTATCTTGGAGAACATCACTCTTGGTAATCCCGACATCACCGCAGAACAAGTCGTAGAAGCTGCAAGATGTGCCGTTGCCCACGATTTTATCAGTGAATTACCCCACGGTTACGAAACCAATGTCGGAGAACGCGGTACAGCTTTATCTGGCGGACAACGCCAACGCATAGCCTTGGCGCGATTATTTCTCTCGCAAGCGCCGATTTTAATTTTAGATGAAGCGACCAGTGCTTTAGATAGCGAAACCGAACAGCAGGTACTAGAAAACCTCCAAAAAATTTCCACCAACCGCACCGTCTTTCTCATCGCCCACCGTTTTGCCCCCCTCAAGCGTGCTGATTTGATTTTGGTGCTAGAAAAGGGCGTTCTCGCTGAACAGGGAAGCCATTTAGATCTGTTGCGGCAAAAAGGTTTGTACTGGTCATTGTATCAAAGGCAGCAGGCAAACATCTGATATTGAGTAGACTTGTTGCAATCCACGGTGGAGTGGATATGAAACCGCACCCTGTAGCAGATAAACGCAGATGAAAACAGACAATTATAAAGTATGTATTTAGAAGTTAGAACCACAGATGCACACGGATAAACACAGATGAATTATCTATGTGCATCTGTGTCCATCTGTGGTTTTTTTTCATAGAATTAACTGTTCATTATAGATAGCATTAATCACCAGTCTTACAAACAAAAGCAATGAACCAAACTTTATTTCATCTTGCCTTTCCCGTCACAGACATTGCCCAGGCAAAAGCATACTATGTGGATGGCTTAGGCTGCACTCCTGGACGGGAAAACCGCAACGCCCTAATTCTCAATCTCTACGGTCATCAACTGGTAGCTCACGTTACAAAAGAACCACTTATAGCACAGCGCAGTATCTATCCCAGACACTTTGGGCTCATTTTTACCTCAGAAAACGACTGGGAAGACTTATTAGCAAGGGCGCAACAGCGACAACTGCTTTTTAGAGAAGAAGCGAAACACCGCTTTGTTGATTCTCCCTTAGAACATCGCACTTTCTTTTTAGAAGACCCTTTTTATAACTTAATGGAGTTTAAGTACTACCGTCACCCTGAAGCAATTTTTGGCAGTGCCGAGTATACACAAATTGGCGATCGCGCAGAATACAGCGCCGCAAGTGGCGATCGCCTTTAAGCTGTTACGTCTTTTCATCCCATCTAGTTAACAGGCAGAATACTTGGTAGTACTGGGTTGTGCCTTTTTGAATTTTGAATTTTGAATTGCTTCACTGGAGTTGCCAACGCCTGTGCCACCGCAGCCAAACTTCTTGAGTCTGTCAGCATCCAGGCGTGATTCAAAACTGGCACTATCACCTCCCGTCCCAGAGGCATTTGTGAACTACTTGCGGGGACAATCATCAAGTCATAAGGTGTCCAGATAGAGGTAAAATCTATCTGCTTTAACATACCAGCATCCCGATTCAAATCTTGTAGTAGAACACTGTCAGGACGCATTTGAATGCAACCTACACCCTCGCGACAGTAAGCAATCCAAGTGCCATGATGCGGTGATGAGATGGTAATAAACCGCTGCACGCGATTGATTCCTCCCAGTCGTTGGACGTAATAACGACTGACGATACCTCCCATGCTGAAGCCTACTAAATCTACGGGTTGTTCTGGTTCAAAAGTGGCATCAATATAATCAGCGACTTGTTGAGCCAACGTGTCAAGACCCATATTGCCATCATTCGGCACTAGATCCACGTCATACACAGTCCAACCCCTCTGTTTCAGGTAGGGAATCATTTGATCGAAAACTCGACCTGTATCATAAATACCGTGTACTAATAACACGGGATTTCGCTGTTGTTTTACCTTATTCATGTACAAAATAATGTTGTAGCGGTTTTCATCTCAGTAGAATATACGCCCGCGTCCTTTGAATGTGGTATTCTATAATATCCGGGGCAGGACGTAAACTGTATGAATCCCTATCAGGGATTGAAATCTATCTTTACCTAATTTAATCGAGTCTCATTACCATTTGCCAAAAAGCTATGACACTCCCCCTACTGGCTTGAGCAGCATCCCTCTCAAGACTGAATACGTATTTCAAAAAGTATAAGTTAACTTTTGTTAAGCCTAGTCTTAAAATATTGCCCTAAGTTACAGTAAAATTTAATAATTAAGTCTGACTGTGTACAGGTGGCAAGTGCTGAGAGTAAAGAGTTAAGAGCATGAGTCGCTTGGTGTTAAAACAACTTTAGTTGAGAAAAAAACCTATGAAGGCTGTCACCATAACTGGTTGTACAGACGAATGGGTGGTTCAAGAATATCTTGATAAAAATTAAAAATATTCCGTGATTTTTTCAGGATTGCGGTCATATTCCAGGTATAAGAGGCAGGAGAAATTGTAATGTTGGGTTTTATCAAAAATTTAATCGGTGGGGTTCTGAATTTCTTTATTGGGCTTTTTGGTGGCAAGAAAAGCGGTTACTACATGGAACTCGATGAAGCCGTCGAAGTAACGAAAGATGCAGCTAAACAAGCAGTATCCAAAGCTAAAGACGCGGCTGAATCAGTTGCATCGAGTGCTAAGGACGCGGCTGAATCAGTTGCATCGAGTGCTAAGAAAGCGGCTGAACCAGCAGTATCGAAAGCTAAGGACGTGGCTGAACCTGTTGCATCGAGTGCTAAGAAAGCCGCTGAACCCGTTGCAGCAAAAGCAGCAACCAAGAACGGAACCAAGAACGGAACCAAGAACGGAACCAAGAACGGAACAAAGAACGGAACAAAAGATGCTCAATCTGCCGCCCAGCCAGAACCGGCTAAAGTTGAGCTAGTACAGACTGCAAATGGCGTTAAGCCTCAACCTGCTCAAAGCGAAAAAGCCAAAGCAGCAATTCAACAGGAGCCAGCTGAAACCACTTTTGCGCCAAAATATCTCGCCGTACCATCTAGTACTAATGGTCGTCGGCGTCCTGGTGCGAACATGAGTTCTTACTTAGACATGGCACGTCAAGTAAAAACCCCTGGCTAACTTTGGTAAATAGCAAATAATAACTGGCAATTGTCCAGCTATTATTTAATAATTTTCAAGAAATTGTCGAGATGGGAGGTTTCCTGTCTCGACAATTTATTTGATAAGTAAGCTTACAGCAATTTTCACGCTTTTAGGCTATGCCAAGAAACCTAACCCCCAACCCCTTCGCACCTCTCCCTAACCCTCTCGTTTTAGGAGAGGGAAGCGGAAAAACTTTTTTTGTTGGAAGGGGAGTAAGCCTCTCTCCTTCTAGGCGGATGAAGATGTGTGCCCTACAAATTCCCTAACTGACATTCTTTACATCCAGCCATTCTAACTCAGCTGCCACAATAGATAAGGCAACAATCGGGGCTGTCACTGCTCGCAAGATGCGACGACCAAGGGAAACTGGTTGAAATCCAGCATGAATAGCGCACTCCACTTCTTTTTCCGTCCATCCTCCCTCTGGTCCAGTCGCAATGATTATCTCAGATATTGTAGAAACTTGATGAATTGCCTCTCTTAAATGAGGATAACTGCCACGCGCCTCACAAATGTAACGGTGAGCAGTCGTTTCTGTGGCAAGACAAGTACTAAAAGAAACAGGTTCTAATATTGTTGGTACAAAGGCGCGTTCTGATTGCTCTGCAGCTTCTTGTGCAATACGTAACCAGCGTTCGAGTTTTTGAGGACTGGGATTGAGTAAGGTGCGATCGCTCACGACCGGAGCAATAACCGCGACTCCCAACTCAGTACAACACCGTACTACATCATCAAATCCATTGCCTTTCGGCAAAGCTACCATCAGCGTAATTGATACAGGTAATTCAGTTTCTACTGTCAGTGGTTCTAAAACCTGCGCTTTTTCTCCTTGTAGCTGCACCAGCCACCATTTGCCCTTGCCATCCATTGCTATGAAGCGATCGCCCTCACGCAAACGCAAAACACGCCCCAGGTAATGTTGTTGTTGAGGTGTCAGCAAGATTTGTTCTTGTTGGAATTGGGAGGGTGCGATCGCGATTCGTTGCAGTTGAGGCATGGGATTTTCCGTGCTGTTGAAGGTAGGAATGATTTGTTTGCTGTCGGATTGGTTTCTGGTCAAGATGAACTCTTTTTATATGTCTTTATAAAAACATTAAAATTAAATAAAACCACTTCAGTACTTTTTCGTAAGTATGCTGGGCAAGAACTATTGGTTCCAAACAATGCTGGTAATTCATTGAGCTTGGGGAACAATTCTGGATGAGCAACGATAGCCCGATTAGAATTCTGTTTTTGACGGCTGAACCTACTGATACTGCTAGACTTCGTTTACAACAAGAGTTACGAGATATCGAAGAACAGCTCGAAAGAGTCAAGCTACGAGACAGATTTGACCTCAAGCTGCAATTATCTGCGCGTCCCAGAGACATCAGCCAAGCAATACTGAGTTTTGAACCTCATATTGTTCATTTTTCTGGGCATGGGGAAACTACTGGTGAGCTTTGCTTTGAAAATGAGTTGGGTAGAACACAGCCAGTAACGCCTGAGGCTTTAGCTGCACTGTTTAAATTAGTAGCAACCCACGTCAATTGTGTGGTGCTGAATGCTTGCTATTCGGACATTCAAGCAGAGGCTATTGTTCAGCATATATCTTTTGTCATTGGCATGAAGACAGCGATTGGTGATCGAGCGGCGATCGCTTTTGCTGTTGGTTTTTACAGGGCGCTAGGGGCAAAGCGATCGCTACAGGAGGCTTATGAGTTTGGTTGTGTGGAAATTCAACTGCAAGGCATTCCAGAACAGTCAACCCCAGTTCTGCGGAAAAGAGTAGATCAATCGCCTGCGGTGTTTTATCTAGAACGCCCTGCGATTGAAAGGGAATGTTATCAGAAGATTTTGCAAGCAGGTTCTCTAATTCGTATCCTAGCGCCTCGAAATATGGGCAAAACATGGCTGATGAATCGGTTAATTGCTTATGCGAGAGGGCAGAATTTTCAAACAGTAATTTTAAGTTTTCGCCATTTAGTTGATGAGAAGGTATCGATTGAATTAGAGGAATTCTTAAAATCATTTTGTATTGCCGTTAGTAAGAATTTGGGAATGCAAAGTAAATTAGAAGAATATTGGCAACAACCAGGAACTTACATTGACAAGACCAAAACTTACTTTCAAAATTATTTGTTAGCAGAAGTAACAACTCCTTTGGTATTAGCTTTAAACGACGTAGATTTGGTTTTTGAACAACGGAAAATTTCTAATAGCTTTTGCACAATGCTTAGAAATTGGCATGACTTAGCAAAAGAAGGTGATGACAACAGCAGAATTTGGGAAAAACTCCGTTTGATAATTGTCCATTCTACCGAAGTTTATACTGTCATAGATATCAATAATTCACCTCTTAGAGGTACAGGATTAGTGGTTGATTTACCAGAATTAACTTTGAATGAAGTACAGCGTTTTTTACAGTATCATCAAGTAAAATGGGAACCAACCCAAGTAGAGTCTTTGATGGCTATGGTAGGAGGACACCCCTATTTACTAAAAAGAGCTATTGAATACTTAAAACTCCATGACATAACACTGGAAATATTGTTAAAAATTGCTCCTACTCTAGGCGGACCATTTAGTGATCATCTTCTAGAACTATTAGAAATTTTGAGGAAGCATTCAGAGTTAAAGACAGCATTCCGTGATGTTGTAAGAGCAAGAAAACCACTTCCTTTAGAACCAATTATCGCTAGACGTTTAAAACGTTTGGGGCTTGTAAAGTTAGAAGGTTTTTGCGCCGAGCCACGCTGTAAATTATATCGTCAGTATTTCCGCAATTACCTTAAATGAAGAGAAACTAACAATGTCACAACAAGAATACTATATAGTTGGAGGGATATTAAATGCTGATGCTCAAAGTTATATAGAACGACAAGCAGATATAAATCTCTGTGAAGGTCTAAAAGCCGGGAAGTGTTGTTACGTATTCAACTCCCGACAAATGGGTAAATCTAGTTTGCGGATTAGAGTTAGGAAAAAATTAGAAAAAGAAGGCTTTAAGTGTATTGTAATCACTCTTGACGGGTTGGGGGTTGAAAGTGTAACTCGAGAGAATTGGTATTTTAGTTTCATAAAAAAAATAGCAGAAGATATCAATGTACAGACGAGTGAATTATTAAGTTGGTGGCAAGAAAACAATATTTTACCAGGCACTCTAGTTGATAGGGTTAAAGATTTTATTGAGCAAATCTTACTGAAAAAAACTCATCAAAACATTATTATTTTTTTAGATGAGATTGACTCAGTTCTCAGTTTAGATTTTCCTACAGATGATTTTTTTGCTTTTATCCGCTATTGTTACAATCAGCGTGCTAATAACCCAAAATACGAAAAAATTACTTTTGCATTGTTAGGCGTTGCTACACCTTCTCAATTAATCCAAGATATGCGACGCACACCTTTTAATATTGGTGAAGCAATTCAATTAAATGGTTTTTCATTTGCAGAAGCTCGACTTCTAACTCAAGGTTTAGAAAGCAAAGTAAGTGATTCTAAAATTGCCGAAGAAATTATTCAACAGGTAATTCACTGGACTGGTGGTCAACCTTTTCTCACTCAAAAATTATGTAAAATGATTGCAAAACATGACAAAAATATACCTAAAGAGAAAAATTTGATACGTAAATGGGTTGAAGAATTAGTCAGATCGCGCATAATCAATAATTGGGAAGAGCAGGATCATCCGCAGCATTTAAGGACTATCCGCGACCGGATTATCAATAGTAAAGAACCGACTGTTAAGTTACTTAAGCTCTACCAAAAAATTAGGCTATACCAAGAATTACCTTTTGATGACAGCCCAGAACAAAGTGAATTAGTTTTGTCAGGCTTAGTAGTAGAAAGTAACCAAAACTTAAAAATTTATAACCGCATTTATGAATATATTTTTGATTCACAATGGGTTGCTAAAGTATTAGCAGATAAAAGACCCTATGAAGAAGAATTACTAGGATGGCTGTCTTCTGGTCAAAATAAATCTTGGCTGTTGCGGGGGCAAAAATTACGAACAGCAATGAAATGGTATGCTGGGAAAAATCTGACAATTGAAGATTATCAATTTCTCAATGCCAGCCAAGAATTAGCAATAAAAAATTATCATCGTTTGCACCTTATCTGGGGAATACCTGCAAGCCTGTTAATCATGGGAAATGGCTTGTTCGTATGGCATGACTGGCAAAAAATTACTGATCAAATAGTGCAAATAGTGCGAAATGTAAGTTCTCCATACTTCTTAGAACCAGAACTATTTAGCCAAGGAGAGAAGACTTTTAGTCTAGGTGATGGAACTGTTAGTCCACAAGATGCAATTACAGCTTTCAAAGATAAGAAGTACTCAGAAGCTGTTAAGCAATTTGCAATACTTAAAAATATTGAGCGTAGTAATCCAGAGTTTGAGATCTATTACAACAATGCTCTAGCACATGACAAGGGTAATTATTTAAGTTTGGCAGTTGTTGTACCAGTAGATGGTAGAAGGGAAAATGTTATAGAGATATTGAGGGGAGTCGCACAAGCGCAAGCTAATTTTAACAACAAGGGGGGATTAGAAGGTAGGTTATTGAATATAGTAATAGCCAATGACAGTAATAACCCAAGCCAAGCGCAAAGAGTCGCCCAAGAGTTGATTAAAGATCAAAATGTTATTGGAGTTATTGGACATAATGATAGTCAAGCTACTCGTTCTGCACTTTATAAGTATGAAAAAGCTGGTTTACCAATTATATCTTCCACTAGCACCAGTACTTCATTAAGTCATCAACAAAGTAAAGTTTTTTTTAGAACAGTCACTTCCGATCAGGAAAGTGGTATGAAATTAGCCGAATACGCCATAAAGAAGAACATTAAACGAGTAGTTATTTACTATAGATATAAAAATATCTATAGTGAGAGCCTAAAGCAAGCGTTTGAAACATCCTTTAGAAGTCAGGGTGGGGAAATTGTACGATCTCAAAATTTGGCAGATCCGAAACTTGATGTACGTTATGAAGTCTATCTTAGTGCAATTCAGGAGCAAGCCGATGCAGCTATCTTTTTCCCGAATATCGAACTAACTTATAAAGTTATTGAAATTGCTCACGCACAACAACAATTTTCCAAATTACCTAAAAAACTAAAAATGCTGGGAGGAAATTCTTTGTATAGCCCACAGATTTTTCAAAAAGATCCAAACGCTATTGAAGGATTAATTTTGGCAGTTCCCTGGTTTAGCGACAAATCATCCAATTCACAACAATCTAAATTTGTAGTTGGAGCTAGGAACAGATGGGAGAGGGCACAGATTAGCTGGCGAATGGCTGCTAGTTATGATGCGACTCAAGCTTTTATTAAAGCTATGTCTTCGTCCGACAATCCCTCTCGACAAAGTGTACTTAAAGAACTCCTATCTATTAATCTTTCACCTGATGAAAGTTCAGGAAATGGACTAAAGTTCATCGAAGGTGAGACTAAACAAGAACCAGTCTTGGTTCAAGTCGTTAGGGGTGATTTTGTAAAAGTGGATGAAAATGAGCCCTCGTCTAAGTAGTATTTTTTGCAAAATTGAGATACTCCCTAATAGCGGAGACATATCGCATTTCAAAAAGCACTCATCAACAACCTAAATTTAACGTGAGCTTCCAATGAACGGCATTCGTTCTGCCTTAAAAGAAACAAAGTAGTACCCGATGAAGATAGTAAATGAGTTTAATCTATAAGATGCTCTAGCAGTTAAGACCGGAGGAATAATGGATTGTTGTATCACCTTACTTTAAAGACGTTGCACTGCAACGTCTTTAATCTCAATCTCCCAAATAAATACCCAAACCACGAGCAGTTTTCACTAAAGTATCCTCTGGATTGACAGCTCTATATTGAGCGATCGCCTCAGCAATGGGCACAGCAAAAACCTGGCGATTTTGCCATGTCACCATGTAGTCATATTTACCTTCGTCGATGAGATTTACTGCTGCTACACCAAAGGCACCTGCCACGAGTCGATCTAGTGGTGAAGCGGTTCCACCCCGTTGGATGTGTCCTAAGACTGTGACTCGCGTTTCTGCACCAATGCGATCGCTAATTTGATCGGCTAAGTATTGACCAATACCACCGTATCGAGATTGACCCAAACGATTTGTCATCGTGAGAGTTTCACCCTCTTGAGTACGAACTGCCTCGGAAACAATAATTAAACAATAGTTTTTGCCTTTGTCTTGGCGCTGTTTAATTTTGTAGCAAATGTGGTCAATCGTGTAGAGAATTTCTGGAATTAAAATGACATCTGCTCCCCCAGCAATTCCCGCAGCAATAGCAATGTGTCCTGCATCACGACCCATGACTTCTAAAATCATGACTCGACTGTGAGAAGCTGCAGTAAAATGTAACCTATCGAGTGCTTCTGTCGCAATATTAACTGCCGTATCAAAACCGATGGCATGTTCGGTAATCCCAATATCATTATCAATCGTTTTGGGAATACCCACTAAATTAATACCGCCTTGTTGTGCCAAGCGACGGAGAATAGCCAAGCTACCATCGCCACCAATGCCAATCAAAGCATCTAAACCTAGTTGATGGTAGCCTGCAATAATTTCTTCTGAGCGATCGCATACACTGCCATCAGGCATAGGAAAAGCAAAAGGATCGCCTTTGTTGGTGGTTCCTAACATTGTCCCACCAGAAGTTAACAGCGGGTCAACTTGGTCGATTTCCAGTTTTGTGAATTGCGGTGGACGCGCCATTAATCCCACAGTTGCTTGACGAATTCCCAGCACTTCCCAACCTTTTCCACAAGCACAATGGACAACAGCTCTAATCACCGCATTCAAACCAGAGCAATCTCCTCCACTAGTAAGAATGCCAATACGCTTGCTTTTTCCCATATGTTTTTAGGACTTACGCACAGTACAAAATCATTTTCCTATGCATTGGCGTAAACCTCGCCGATGGAAACTTCCCATGGCAGACTTTACGAAAACCCTTCGTTTCAGGCTTTTCTCAATCATTCTTTGAATTTACAAATTATTTTTTATAAATATCTTTCCGATGCTTGCATTGTAAAAGTTGCACGAGTTGACTTTCATCATCAATTTCATAACGAACTCTATAATCACCAACCCGGATACGATACTCATTATTAGAGCATTTTAATTTGATCACTCCATCGGGACGCGGTTCATCTGCAAGATTTTGGATTTTTTCAAGAACGCGCTCTCTAACATCAAATCCGTTGGCACCGGAATTATTTCTCCTTCCTCTTTCTCTGCGCTCTCAGCGTCTCTGCGGTTTTTTTATTATTCAAATGCTACCGGATTTGATATAACATCATTTGGCAAGTCGTCAATCTGCTTTTGTACCGACTTTGAAATAACAATAGTGTAGCTCACGATGCTTGATTTGAGCGGTTAGCAAGATATTCATTTATAGTCGTGTACTCACCCATTGCATATTCAGTGCGAACTGCTTGAATTTCTGCCTGTGTTTCTGCGTCGTCTTCGTACAGCGCTTCTTCGGCTTCAAAAATTTGTTGCTCAATTATCTCTTGAAGTTGACGTTTTTCTTCTAAATTAAGGGAAGATATTACTTCTACTAAAGCTTCCAAGGAGAGTTGTAGTTTAACAATAGCTGGCATTTTTCTCCAATTGGTTTTGTTGTTTTTCGTTCTTCAGATCCCCGACTTCTTAAAGAAGTCGGGGATCTTATTTTTTCACAAATGCGCTACAGATTCTTCAAATAATCCAGAAGCGCCTCGTTCACCACATTAGTCATCGGCTTGCCTTGACGCGTGGAGATTTCCTTCAGTTTGTTATAAACCTCATCCTGAAGGGTGATGCGCCGACGTGTTTTGCTACTAGCAGTGGTAGTGTTGGCGATCGCCACTTCCTGACGCTCACTTTCTTCTGTAATTGGTGCGGTGGTAGAATCTGCCATCGCCTCAATTAAACCATCGGCATCGTCTGTAATTTCAGGCGGTGCTACGGTTTGAGATTCGTACTTGGCAGCAAACTCGCGGATGGCATCAAAACCAAGGCGATCGCAAAAATCACCGAATTTTTCTTCAGGCTGGCGCTGCTCCTTGAAGTAGACAAAAATCGGCTCTAGCTGGGTTTCTATGTCATTATGGTGCAGCCGTTCCATGTAAGGTAATGCCAACCGTGTTTGATCTGGTGAACCTCCCAGCCAAAGTTGGTAAGATTCGGGAGCGCTACCTACAAAGCCGAGTTCTGCCATGTAAGGACGAGCGCAGCCGTTAGGGCAACCCGTCATCCTAACCACAAAATGCTCATCTTGTAAACCTACTTTATCCAAAAGGGCGTGAATCCGGTCTAAAATTCCCGGAATTGCCCGTTCTGATTCGGTAATTGCCAAGCCGCAAGTTGGCATAGCTGGGCAAGCCATTGCATACCGTACAAGAGGGTCGATTTTCTCTGGTTCAAAAACGATGCCGCAACGATTGAGAATTTTTTCAATAGCTTGCTTGTTCTTTGGTTCTATGTCGTAGAAAATGACGTTGTGGTGGGGTGTTAGGCGGATGGGCAAGTTAAACTGCTCGACAATTTCCCGCAAAGCGGTTTTGAGTTGGAAGTTGCCTTCATCCTTAACCCGACCGTTGTCGATGGAAATACCCAAGAACAGCTTACCGTCGCCTTGTTCATTCCACCCGAGGAAGTCATGATATTTGAACTCTGGTAGTGGCTTGAAGGGTGCAAGCGGTTTGCCAAAGTATTTCTCGACCATAGATTGGAACTTCTCAACGCCCCAATCGTGCATTAAGTATTTTAACCTGGCGTGACGACGGTCAGTGCGATCGCCATAATCTCTTTGAGTCGCAACAATCGCCTTAACTAAGTCGTAAACGTCATCCTTCTGAACATAGCAAATTGGATCTGCTAGTCTGGCGAAGGTTTCTTCTTTGTTGTGTGTCCGTCCTAAACCGCCACCTGCAAAGACGTCAAATCCTTCCAACTCTCCTTTGTCATTCGTTATGACTACCAAAGTGAGGTCTTGGCTATACAAATCTATCGAGTTATCTCCTGGAACAGTCACGCAAATTTTGAACTTGCGTGGCATATAGTAAGTCCCGTAGATCGGTTCTTCCTTGTCGTGGAAGATTGTGCCAGTGCCATTTTTTTCTCGCGCCGCCTTCACCTCTGGGTTTTCTTCGGCGCTGATTGCTTTTTCACCATCAAGCCAAATTTCGTAATAAGCACCTGTTTGGGGTGTGAGCAACTGAGCAATATTATCAGCGTATTCCCAGGCAAACTGATACTCAGGCTTATTTTTAAACGGTGCTGGAGGTGCCATCACGTTGCGGTTCAGGTCGCCGCAAGCTCCCAGCGTCGAACCCATGCTATTAATGATGGCAGCCATTGATGCCTTAAGATTTTTCTTTAAAATCCCGTGCAACTGAAACCCTTGACGAGTCGTTGCTCGCAAGGTGTGGTTACCATATTCATCAGCCAGCTTATCTAAAGTCAGATACAGTTGCGGCGGAACTAACCCACCGGGATTTTTCGTCCGCAGCATGAACTGGTAATCTTTTTCCTGTCCCTTGACCCGATTGTCACGGTTATCTTGCTGGTAAGAACCATGAAACTTTAGTATTTGTATAGCATCTTCACTAAAGTGGGTCGTGTCCTGGAGTATTTCAGTTGCCACAGGTTCACGCAAAGAATTGCTGTGTTCCTTGATTGCTTCTACTTTGGAAGGCTTACGGCTTGCGGTCAGGGGAGGGGCAGATTTAACCATTGGAGTGGTACAGAATTTTTTAAATAAATCATCTCAACGCGCCGAAGCGTAACTTAGAAGCACCCTTTCGGCTTATTTATTTCCGATAATCCGGTCGGAATTAAGAGGAATAGTTTGATTTTAACATGGCAAAAAGCTGGGTTTTTCAGTGATGTAACACTTAGATAAACCCAGCAATATTACTTATACTATAGTTAGGAGTTATAACTTGCCATTTGACGCATTTAAATAGGCAAATGGTTTGTCTATAATTCTTGACTTTACAGGAGTTAACCTCCTGTAAGCATTGGTTAAGCTGTATGTTCAACCTGACACTTGAACTACAGCTTTATTTAAAGCGATAGCCTAGACCACCATTGATGCTGAGGGCAGAAGCAGGGCTATTTTTGTAAGCATCAATTCCTACGGTAGCGTTGCTGTAGAGCATAAAGCTATTACCAAGTTCTGATTCTACGCCAGCAGTCAGCGCTAGTCCATCTTTGTTGCCCAACGGACTTGGTTTGCCCTTGTCCTCTACAAAAGAGTAACCAACACCTACGAAAGCATTGGTACCTTTTGCAATCCCTAGGTCTGCGGAAACTTGTGGGATAATAGCAGCTGTTTCATTGCCCCAAAGGACATGACCACGTGCAGACAAAGGTGTGTCTCCTAATTTCACGCGACCTGTAACATTTCCGCCAATTGCTGCAGCATCATTGTTTTGCCCACCATTGGTAACACCAGCAGAAACACCAACACCAACATAGTTAGCATCAGTACCCTTTTGTGTTGGTTGAGGCAAAGCAGAAGCTTGACCAGCCGAGAGAAAAATAGGAGCAACTACCACAGAGGACAATGCAGAAATTGTCACAAAGGATTTAAGCAACCGTTTCATAATCTTTACCAAATGTTGTAGGTATTGCTTTTAAATCCAAGGTCGAAAAACTAACCAAAATGTTCCATGTAATTTGAAAATTTTTTTTCTTATCTGTTCCTATTGATGCTGAATACTTCAACGTATGTTTTTCTAGTTTTTTTGTTAGAAAGCTATTATCAATACAGGACACAATCCGGCTGTCCGGTGTTTTTGTTTCAAAATAGACACTTTTTTGAGTGTCACATTAATCAAGCATCATTTATCAGTATTCAGTAAGCAACGCAATTAAATTTTCGCCCCCACTGTCTGAGGTAACGTTGAGTGCAAAAGCTTTGGCAGACAGTGTTTTATTTCAAGTTCAAGATACTGGACGAGGCATTCCTAGTGATAAGGTAGAAACTATATTTGGACGATTTCAACAGGTCGATGCTAGCGATTCTCGTCAAAAAGGAGGAACAGGTTTAGGCTTAGCTATCTGTCGTAGCATTGTACAAGAGCACGGTGGCAGAATTTGGGCTCAAAGTGTTTTAGGAAAAGGTAGTATTTTCTATTTCACTTGCCAAACGGTTGAGGCGCTCCATCGATTCATCTCAATTGAAGTAGGAAAGACTACTCAATCGGTTCAAAAAAAACAAATACAAAAGCATCAAATGTTACCATTAAACAGACCTCCACTCGATCCGTATCCACTGAGTCCCTACGTCGCTTGGGCAGGCAAGCGTAATCGTGATACGCTCCTGGAAATGTTCAAGCAAAGGCTACCCAAAAACGAAGGTCATGTTCTAGAGTTCGCTTCTGGTAGCGGTATGCACATCAATTACTTCGCACCCCATTTTCAGCACTTGAGTTTTCAGCCCTCGGACATAAATTCTGAGGTGTTTGAAAACATTAGGCAATTGACCCAAGAGACTGAAACTAAAAACGTCCAACCGCCAATACAGCTGGATTTGAAAGAGCCGCAAACTTGGTCAGTTTTAAATGGAAAAGAATTTGATGCCATTTTCTGTATCAATCTATTCCAGGTTGCACCAATCGCCATTGCGGATGGGATGATGGAGTGTACGGCAAACCTGCTTAAAAACAGTGGCTTGTTATTCATCTACGGTCCCTTTAAAGTAGATGGCAGGTACATTACACCGTCAAATGAAGAATTTGACAGAACCCTTCTCTCCTACAAAGTACCAGAGTGGGGACTCAAGGACATCGCAGATATCACTTTCGCTGCACAAAAGCACGGGCTGGATTTGAAAGAAAGAATTGATATGCCATCTAATAATTTCACGCTTATTTACAGCTTCGCTCCAGAGGTAGGCTAAACCAGATTTAGGACACGCTCCGCGATCTGCCGAAGGCAGCAGCGAAGCTATCGCCACCTACAATAAAACCCCTCTTAGGGTAAGACTAAGCGAGGGGGTAGATGCTTTGGGGTTGTTCATTCGTTTCGACATAGGTATCCTAAGTGACCAGACGTGACAATCTTGAGACAAAAGGAAAGAATTAGCTGATACCTCTGTGTACAGCACTCTTGATTAAGCCAAGCTTATCAATCCCAGAAAAAATCAGATTTTTTGGCGTGTCATTGATAAGTAAAAGTTAATTTTGGTCTTTTTACTGAATCTTCTCACTTTTTGTCCAAAGTCCAATCAGTAAACCTTTTGCAAAAAATAGGTTTAGGTTATTTGGAAGCATAAATACAAAAAAATCAATACAGATTCATTATCTGTGTGAGTGAGGGAGTATGGGAAAATATTTTTCCCTCCCTCTTTCTCTCCCTCACTCCCTCTTTCTCTCCCTCCCTCCATCCTCATCATTCCTCCTCACAAAGAAGGAGAAATGATTAATCAATACGGTAAGTCTGACGAGCTATTTTCACTACAAACGGTTTCCCTAGGTTGATAATAGCGGCAACCTTCGCATGGTCCGCTGGGATTGACAGCACAGCGCAAGTAGCCAGAACGGGCATTAAATTGGCAGCTGATGTCGCCAATGAGATAGCCGACTCCTTCGAGATAATAGCGATCGCTCGGATCGCTTATGGTGTTCTGCCGTATTCGCCGTGCAGGAGAACTCATAGCTGCTCGCCTAAACTGCGAACGTGTTCTAGCCTGGGTTTTACGCATCAACCACAGGGAGAATAGGGACGGTAAGAAACCAATGATAATAACCAAAAGTGTCTTCACTTCAACACCTTCTTTTGTTTGTGCGCTTATCGTCCCTGGTATTGCATCTTCGCGTTTAAGGATGCAACCGGTGGGAAATTCCGCGTGGAAGAAAGCTAACACTAGAATAAGTGTCAACTGCCACTTTTATCAGCATAACCGTTGCAACCCAAACCGTGCGTTTTAGTTGAATTTTAGTACCTTAAGATTTGTTTATAAGTCGCTCTTTGAGCTTGCACAAGTCTTACTTGAATAAAATAAAGCGATATGAAACTTGGCACACCTGACTATGGCAATCACTAAAGAGTTGATTTTGAGTGGATTAGGTATGGCTGCTGTGGGATTACTCATTGCGGGAATTCTCTACCAAAGAGTGAGTGAAGGTATCGATAAACGCAAGTACCCTCCACCAGGTCAGCTCGTTGATGTCGGCGGGTTCCGTCTGCACCTCCAGTGTATTGGGCAAGGGACACCGACTGTCGTAATGGATGCTGGCGCTGGTGCTCCCTCTATTTCGTGGGGGTTGGTGTCGTCTGAAATTGCTAAATTTACTCGTGTATGTATTTACGATAGAGCGGGTTTTGGTTGGAGCGAACCTAATCTCAAAAAGCCACGCACTAGCCAACAGAGTGTAGATGAGTTGCATCTTCTTTTAACTCAGGCTGGAATTAAGCCTCCTTACATCTTGGTTGGACACTCTTTAGGTGGAGCTAATATGCGCTTATATGCCAGTCAGTATCCAAAAGATGTTGTTGGATTAGTGTTAGTTGATTCTACGCATGAGGATCAAATGACACCCCAAAGGTGGCAACAGAAAGAAAAGGAGTTGTGGCTCTATAAGGCTATGGGAATTGCTAACCGATTTGGTGTGTTGCGTTTAGTAGGCGAACTCAACTTACTGCCTTATCTTCAAGATATTAAGCAAGAGATCGAGAAATATCCACCCCAAGTGCAGGCTATGTTCGATACGTTCAAATCGTACTGTTATCGAAAGCATTACTGGGCAACTGTGTACAGTGAAATGGCTACTTTGAAACAGAGCTTTGAGCAGGTGCGAGCAGTTAAATCATTAAGCACTTTGCCTCTAATAGTGCTGACTCAAGGTGCTAAAGATTCAGATATGAGTAATGAGCGATGGCAGAGATGGCAAGAGCTTCAAGTGAATTTGACCAGTCTGTCATCAAATAGTCACCAAGTTATTGCCTCTAATAGTGGGCATCTCATCCCGTTAGATCAACCTGAGTTGGTTGTTGATGCTGTTCGTCAACTTGTTGAGAGATCCTGAAGTTGTGAAAGCATCCCGAATTCTATAAAATTCTTGTGTAATACAGCACATTGCAAGTCAATGAAGTACAACGCGCTTTGTTTAAAAGCCAAGACACTAAGCCCTTTTTACTTCTGACTTCTGAACGGCAGTTGCTTTATGCCGGGGAACCCGTCCACCGCACTACCTCCTCCTGACTCCTGTTCGCGTAGCGTGTCCGCAGGACATATTCTGCTGTAATTCATTCTCCAATATTCGAGCTTATCTATGAGGATTGATTTAGTGATAACATTCACCCCGTTTCCTCGCCAAGCAATTTCTGGATCTGTTGTAAAAACAGCGCACTCTAATTGGTCTAGCTTGATATTCCAATACTGACTAAATCTACTTTTTAAAGTTATGACCTGCTCGAATACTTTATTTCTGTGCTTATTTCTTCTTTTTCTTTCTGTTGCCCCGGTCGCTTCTGTATCAATAAATTTAGTTTCAACTATAAAAATTTTCCCAAAGGAAGTCAGATAAACAAAATCGCACTTTCCCAAATCTGTATAATCAGCAATTGGGGACTTTTCAAATAACAGTAATTCACAGCATGAAGGAAATATCTGTTTGATATTCAAAAATAAATAAGCTTGCAACAGGAGTTCCTTGTCATAAGGAAAAGCGATAACCCCTTCAAAAAACCTTTTGATGTTTTCCTGAGATTGGGGTTGAATTTTTTTGCAATATACAACAAAGTTATTAACATCATCTGCGGTCATGCAGTTTTTGCTCCTTCCCCTTTGTTGCCACACACACCTTCATGGCATAAAAAATATCATGTACACAAGGAAGATATCATCCGCATAAGTAACTAAAAAAACGATTCAACTATAAGTTACCTACGTTAATTTACTGATGACGCAAACGCAAAATAGTTATCTAAGCTATTTGCTGTTTTTTATAAGCTACTCCCTTCCAGCTAGAAGAATACCGATTAAATGAACCACGTTCAAAGCAGCGTGTCCTCTGGACCACGTAGATCCACTCTTCGGCGTCCCTTCGGCTAGGACACGTTCGGCGGAAGCCGTCTCGTAAGTCCTGCGGACAGGCGCTCCTAAGAGTGCGTCTCCGACAGGAGAAGAGAAGGAAGAACATAGGTAATCTTGTACCCAGAAGGGAATATACTTTTTAAGCTTGCATACTTGCTCGTAACGGTCATAAGGAAAAAGGGGGTTCCCGCCGCCCGTGCGGACTAGCGTGGGTTGGGGGGATCAAGTCTTATCCGAACCGTATTGCTTTGCGGCGTCCTGTTTCATCAAACATTAGTTAGCGATTGTACATGAGCAGAAAATCTGGCGTTTTGAAGAGCCTGAACAGTTGTTCTCGAATCCTGTACCCAAAATTGTCGTCCAAAACGGACAAGTTGACGGGAATTTCCGGCTTGTACAATTCCTATCACTGGTACTTTTGCTTTTTCTTTGTCTCCTGATTGTTCTTGCAAAATTGTTCTGAGGCGATGGTGTTCTTCAATAGTCGCTGCTTGTTGGGTGTTGAGTTCCACCATCACCAGATGTACTGTTTCCACTGGTTCTACATCTTCAACAATCAATTGAGTTTGGTCTTCGCGTCGGTCTATTTTGCCCCAAATAATTAACCTAGAATCAACTAGAAGCAGTGAATTAATTCGCTCATAAATTTTGGGAAATACCACCGCTTCTGATTGTGCAGTTAAATCTTCTATTTGCAAAATCGCCATTGGATCGCCTTTTTTGGTCATCACTTTTTTAACGCCATTGAGCATGACAACCGCACAAATGGTACTTTCTTCTTTCTGTTCGCCAAGTTGCGAAAGGTTAATCGGAGCAAGAACACGCGCTGATTGGCGAATAGCTTTCAGAGGATGATCTGATACATAAAATCCCAAAAGTTCTTTTTCTCTGCGCAACTTTTCCTGTGGAGGAAAATCAGGAACTGGTTGAGCTTTGGGAGCAGATTCAAAGCTATTTTGAACTTTATTTTTATTATGAGAAAATTCGCCACCGAACAAATCAAACAGATTTCCCTGTCCAGTCGCTCTATCTCTGGCACGCGATTGTGCCCAATCATACACTAAATTGAGATCTTGGATCAGTTGGTTGCGGTTGGAGTCGATTTTATCAAAGGCTCCACAGTAAATGAGTGATTCCAAAGTGCGACGGTTAACAGTACCCAAATCCACGCGATCGCAAAAATCACCCAAGGATTTAAACTCTCCTTTTTCTCTCACTTCCAAAATACACGCTATTGCGTTCTGTCCCACGTTACGAACAGCGGACAGTCCAAACAAAATCTTTCCACTTGACGGTGTAAAATCCACCTCAGAGCGATTGATATCTGGCGGTTCTATCTGAATATTCATACTCATACAGGTGGAAATATATTTCTGCACCTTGTCTGTGTCGTCACTGTTAGCCGTCAACAGCGCCGCCATATATTCCAATGGATAGTTAGCTTTCAAATACGCAGTTTGATATGTTACATAGCCATATGCCGTAGAATGGGATTTATTGAAGCAATTGGAAGCTATGAAGCCATTTTTAGTAACAAAATTATGATCCCGTTCTACGCCAACATCATAGACATTTCCCGTATTTAATGATTTACGTGTTAAAATTTTAACCATTTTATTAATTTCCTAAAAGCTATAAAATTGTCAAGAACAAAAGCCTTCTGACTGGAAGAATAATTAAGCTGATGAGCGTATATATCTTAATTTAGTTCAAGCCGCCTTTAAGTTGAATATCTGCACGGCTGAATACCTTGAGCAGGAATCGTCAAAATGTACTAAAATCAAGGACTTGAGTCGTATAGGGAGCAATCATGGCGTCCATCCGCGAGTTGCACACACAGCTAATCAAGAAAGAACGTTCTGCCGTTGAAATTACTCAAGAAGCAATAGAGCGCATTCAAGCAATAGAACCAAAATTGCACAGTTTTTTATGCGTTACTGCTGAACAGGCTGTAACGCAAGCGCGGAATGTAGATGCTAAAATCGCCCGTGGGGAAGAAATCGGTATTTTAGCAGGGATTCCGATTGGGATCAAAGATAATATGTGTACTAAGGGAATTCCCACCACCTGCGCTTCTCGAATTCTGGAAAATTTTGTACCGCCTTATGAATCAACTGTCACCCAAAAACTGGTAGATGCTGGTGCGGTGATGGTAGGAAAAACCAATTTGGATGAGTTTGCTATGGGGGGTTCTACGGAAAACTCTGCCTTCAAACTCACCGGCAATCCTTGGGATTTGTCAAGGGTTCCTGGAGGTTCTTCTGGCGGTTCAGCCGCAGCGGTAGCAGCAGGAGAATGTGTTGTCTCGCTAGGTTCCGATACTGGCGGTTCGATTAGACAACCAGCGTCTTTCTGCGGTGTTGTGGGGATGAAACCAACTTATGGACTGGTTTCTCGCTATGGTTTGGTGGCTTTTGCTTCATCTTTAGACCAAATTGGACCATTTGCACGCACAGTAGAAGATGCAGCGATATTATTGCAGGCGATCGCCGGTCATGATCCCAAAGATTCCACCAGCCTGAAAGTCGAAATTCCCGACTACACCGCCAATTTAAAACCAGATTTCCCCAAAGGAAAGCTAAAAATTGGTGTCATTAAAGAAACCTTTGGTCAAGGCTTGGATTCACAAGTCGAAGAAGCTGTTAAGAAGGCGATCGAACAATTAAAAGAATTGGGAGCGGAAATTCAAGAAATCTCCTGTCCTCGGTTCCGCTATGGCTTACCGAGCTATTACGTAATCGCCCCATCTGAAGCATCAGCAAACCTAGCTCGCTACGACGGCGTTAAGTATGGCTACCGCGCTCCTGACGCAGATAATTTGATATCAATGTATAGTCGCACCCGTGCTGCTGGTTTCGGTGCAGAAGTCAAACGCCGGATTATGATTGGAACTTACACCCTGTCAGCTGGTTATTACGATGCTTACTATCTGAAAGCGCAAAAAGTTCGCACCCTGATTAAACAAGACTTTGAAAAAGCTTTTGAAAAAGTTGATGTTTTAGTCAGTCCCACAGCTCCCACCACTGCATTTAAAGCAGGGGAAAAAACCGCTGATCCTTTGAGTATGTACTTAGTTGATTTGATGACTATTCCCGTCAATCTTGCTGGTTTACCGGGTTTAAGCGTGCCATGTGGTTTTGATAACAATGGGTTACCAATTGGTTTGCAGCTTATCAGCAATGTGTTGCGAGAAGATCAACTGTTTCAAGTCGCTTATGCTTATGAGCAATCAACGACTTGGCATCTACGCACGCCGCAACTATAGTTAAGAGTCATTTGTCTTAGTACTAATGTCTTACTCATGTCTATTGACTATTAACAGTTTCTGGTGTGTTATTTGTTTCTGGAGTTTCTGAAGTTTCTGGGGTTTCTGGAGTAAATGTAACTTGCTTCACACTCCCCATACTTCCCAATGGTGTTGGTTGCTTGTTATTAGTAGAAACCAATACCGCACCAGCATTTCCAGAACGGATAGTCAACTCTTTTGTTGCTGTCCAGGTTTTCTTATCTCCCTTGTTTAACTCCCCTTCAAATTCAGTTTTGCCATCCACTTTCACTCGCACCCATGATTTGTCTTGCAGCTCAAGAGTCACTTCAACAGGAGTCGTCTGTGCTGTAGGAGATGCGGTTGGACTTAGAGTGCTGGGTTCTGTAATAGGTGTCGCTTGTATTGAGGGGGATGGAACTGGAGCGATCGCACCTGCTGCAGCTGATTCCTTGGTTGTCGTTGAGGCGACAGGTGAACTAGCTTTTGGCTTGGAGGATGATGCTAATGATGAAGTCTTAGGTGCAAATTCTGTTTTTTGTTCAGAAGCAAGCGGTGAGGATTTCTTTTGACTAGAAGATTCAACTGAACGTTGTGGATTGAGAATATAAAACAGTCCAAAGGAGGCGACTGCTATTAACACGGCGTAGGGAACAGCAAGAGGTATGTATAAACTTGGTTTTTTATCTAACTCCTGATTATCATGATTGGGTTCTTGAGGAGGAGAACAAATACTTGCAACAGTTTTTGCTAAAGCAGTACCATCTAGTCCCATAGCATCTCCATAGCGGCGGATGAACCCTTGGACATAAATAGGCTCTGGCAATACTTCAAATCGCCCTTCTTCTATAGCTTCTAAGAAAGCTAATCGAATACGTGTGTAAGCTGCTAGTTCTTCTAAACGTATCGATTTTTCTTCGCGTACTTCCCGTAGATGTGCAACGACTTCCTTGAGTTCCTCTTCTTGAGCCTCGTTTAACAGCTTCACCGTCTTCTCCTCTTTTGTTGCTAACGTTTTATCATTCAATCAAGAACTACTTAAACTGATGTAGAAAATTTTACTTATTTACTCTTTTTATTTTAAATCCTTTTTTGATAATTGATTGATTATTTTATCAAGATAAAGCTGCTTTGTTAGGCTAATAATATTGTATTTATCAATACTTACATGAGGACAAACAAACTGCAATATCCAGTGCAATTACTGTTCACATTATTTATTTGGTTAGGAGTCGTTGTAGCGATCGCCTATTTGGCTGTATGTATATTTCTTTTTCTCCAACAATCTCGGTTCATCTTTTTTCCCGCAAAGGTTATTGAAACGACACCAGAGTTTTTTAATTTAGCTTACGAAGATGTTTGGTTGCCTGTGAAGGCTAAATCAGGCAAGGTGGCACGCATTCATGGTTGGTGGATACGAGCAAGCCAGCCCAATGCCAAAGTTTTACTGTACCTGCATGGCAATGCTATCAACATTGGCGCAAATGTCGCCCATGCACACAGGTTTCATCAACTAGGGTTTTCGGTGTTACTGATCGATTACCGAGGTTATGGTCGCAGTGAGGGCGGCTTTCCTTCTGAATCGCAGGTTTATCAAGATGCCGCGACAGCTTGGGATTATTTAGTTTACCAGCAACAAATTCCACCCAGCCAAATTTTGATTTACGGACATTCCCTAGGAGGCGCGGTAGCAATTGATTTGGCTGTCAACCATCCAAATGCTGGTGGATTAATTGTGGAAAGCTCTTTTACCTCAATCCAGAAAGTCGTCGCTTACAGGAACAATTTTTGGATGTTTCCAGTCGATTCAATTTTAACACAGCGTTTTGATTCGATTACAAAGGTGCCAAATTTAAAAATACCAGTTTTATTTATTCACGGTACTGCTGATGTCATAGTACCAGCTTTCATGAGCCAAGACTTGTATGCTGCTGCTCCTGAACCAAAAAAATTGGTTCTCGTTCCAGGTGCTGCACATAACAATGTAGCAGAAGTCGCTGCTTCTGTATATCTGGAAGCAGTGCGCTCTTTTGTCATCAGTACTGAGTCCTGATTTGTGAGTTCTGAGTCAAAATCACAGAAAATTCTTGGTGGGCCGTTCTACTTAGACTTATTGCTCGCTATTTAGAACCTACTTCCTTAGGTAGTAGCAGAACTTAAGAGTTAACAATTATAGTTAGTAAATATTTTCATATATGAAGTAATTTTTAATACGAATATTTTTAATAAGTATTCGTAAAAAAATTTGGCGTGACCTCTACAATCTTAAAGATGAGGTTAGTATGCTATGCCAAAACTGAGCCAGCAAAAAAAAATTATTTTTCTTGAATTCAGAAAAAATAACTACGTAACAATCCGGAAAAGCCAGCAAACAGTAGAAGAGATTACACAGGTATAACTTCTGCTTAATTGCCGCAAGAGGCTGTCTACAATGGCTACTACACCTGTATATTTGTTAAAAATTCTCGGAAATCCAACTATTGAAATTTCTCAAGATGAATTGCGGACGCTTTTAGGAGAAATAGAAGCTGAACTGCATCAGAGTAAAGCTTATCGCCGTGCTGTGGCGATGTTGCAAAACTTGCTCGGTTCTTCATCTGATCAAGCCAACGTTTTATTTAAATCAATAGGTAGAGAAGCGATTGGTTTGGTATTTCGCCGATTTGTGCAACAGTATCAGAACAGCAATGAAAATCAGCAACACGAAGACAGCATAGATGAAACATCACCTACTGAACAAATAGCTTCCACTGATGATTTATCACGTGGTTTATCGCAGTGCTTAACAAATGTTACTGTTAACCAAAAAACGACTATCGAGACTGATAATAAACCCGATTTACCATCAGAATCTCAACTAGAAAGTAAGACAGCAAATAATTCCACAAAACCCAAAGAAGACCGTCCCAAAACGAAAAAATCGATTAAGTGGCTCACTCCTGGGAAAAAACGGAAACAAGCTGAACTAGCTAAACAAATGGCAGCCGAACAGCGCGTAGAAAATCTACGTCAAATCGGTGAACAACTACGGCAAACTCGTGAGTCTCAAGGTCTTTCTCTGGCGCAACTTCATGTTTACACTCACGTACCACTTCATCACATGGAGGCAGTGGAAAACGGTAATTGGGAATCATTGCCAGAAGATGTTTATGTTCGTGGCTTTATTCGTGTCATGGCTAATGCTCTTGGATTAAATGGCACAAATTTAGTTGCTTCTTTACCTGCGCCAGAACCGGTAAAAGCAATTATACCACCTACTGCCTATCAGCATAAAAGCCGTTTTGGATTTGGAATAGCGCTGCATCCGGTGCATTTGTACGTAGGCTATGCAGCCCTTGTCGCTGGTTCAGTAGGAGGGTTGTCAGTCATGGCATCCCAACAAGCAAATGCTGATAGACTGATCGATAAAGATGCAGCTACTCCACCTTCTTCATCATTCACTCATTCATCGCAGGATACAAAACCCATTTCTAAACCGGGACTCTCTAGTAGTGGTAATGTCACTGTTGGATCTGGTATTGCTACACCAGAATCTTTTTAAAAGCGATGAGTTATGAGTTATGAGCTTAAGAAGAACACAGAAGACAGAACTTGGTTGTCAGAATACATCCTCATAAATAAATGCGCTCTTATTTAATAAGGACGCCGCGTATCCCTCACGGGACGCTTTGCGCTCAGTTTGCACTTGTAGGAAAACCAACGCCAGTCACCTGGTGGGTCGGGAAACCGTTCGGAGTTCGGCGAGGCTCACTCGAGCCGCTGAGCGCTCACGGACGTTCGGCGAAGCTCAGTCGAGCCGCGAAGCCCTCCTGCATAGCGTTGGCTCCTCCTTGCAACTTCTAAGATTGTTTCAAATTCCTATGGCTACGGCACGCCTAGCGGCGTAGATATAACAATTTTTTTCCTAACCGTAGTTCGGGGTTTGTACCCTTTGTTAATTCCTAGCTGTATTCTGAGTACTTTCTTTGGTCAATTATGGATGATAAAACTTATCATTCATAATTTATAGTTCATAACTCTTAACTCCTTTCACGGCGATTGAGCAGATGGACACTACCGTAAGCCTTGGAGACAGGCTACGCCCATAAAGCAGCGTCTGAGCAACACCAGAAGGCATCGCTCCCAATAAAAAATATAAAGTAGACTATCAATATAGATTTGAGATTTGTTACATTCTGAGACTCTTAATCCGGAAAGTTCAGAAGACTCGATGTATATTGATTACTATTAACAAAAGACAGTCATAAAAGACAGCAATAATACTATGGTTTGCTGCCTAAATCCCGAATGCTCTGATCCCCTAAATTCAAAAGGAACAAACTTTTGTGGAAATTGCGGGGCAGAGTTGATTTCGTTACTTAGGGGTCATTACCGCATTATCAAACCGTTGGGAGGCGGGGGATTTGCTCGCACTTATCTTGCAGAAGATGCAGATAAGCTTGAGGAAAAATGCGTGGTCAAGCAACTAGTACCACAAGGTCAAGGTAGCTGGTCACGCCAAAAGGCGACTGAGTTATTTCAGCAAGAGGCAAAACGTCTCCAACATTTAGGCGAACATCCCCAAATTCCTACCCTGTATGCCTATTTTAAGGAAGATAACTACCTGTATTTGGTGCAGCAGTTTATTGAAGGGCAGAATCTGTTGCAGGAGTTAGGACAACACGGCGTGTTTGATGAAGCAAAAATTCGAGAGTTCTTGCAAGATTTGTTATTTGTGCTAGCAACGGTACATCAGCAGCAGGTCATTCACCGAGATATTAAGCCAGAAAATATCGTTCGCCGTGAAAGTGATGGTAAGTTAGTGCTTATTGATTTTGGGGTGTCAAAGCACAAGACGGGAACAGTACACGCGAAACCAGGAACGAACATTGGTTCATTTGGTTATGCGCCATTTGAGCAAATGTATTCAGGCGAAGCTTATCCTGCTAGTGACCTCTACAGTTTGGGAGCAACAGCCTTTCATCTGTTGACCGGTGTTTCGCCTTGGGAAATATGGATGAAACAGGGCTATAGTTGGACTACGACTTGGTGGCAATATTTAACACAACCAATCAGTCAGGACTTAGAGCAGATTATTGATAAGTTGCTGCAAGAGAACTATAAACTGCGTTATTTCTCAGCAGAGGATGTCTTACAAGACTTGAATGTTGAGTTACCACCACACTCTACTTTACAGTCTACGCCACTGTATACAGTCCTCTCGCCTGTTCAACCAGAAAAGCTAACGCTACAAATTCAACAGCAACCACCTGATAGGGCGCAAAACTCCATAGAGAAATTATTGCCTTGGGCAGTTATGGCGGGATCAGGGAGTTCATTTTTGGCGATCGCCCTTCTGAGTTCTGTCGGAACTATTTGGATGAGTTCTGGTTTATGGTTGCTCATTTTAGTAGGGTTAATCTTTACCCAGCCTCGCTCAATTTTTGAAAAGACTTATTTGTTTCTCGTTGCCGGAATTACGACATTATTGATTGTATTTATCTACAATAATTTTTACGTTGTTAATATTTTTCAAGCTGGGATCAATGGATTTCTGGTTTTAGTCTTACTAGTTATACTTGCTGGATTACTAACAGTGACTCTCTTCAATTTGTCCCAACTCTTGAACAGATTTATCTCTAAATATTTCTAATTTATGATAGATAAATTTTCTAGATTTGGGGTCATTTAATATGAAAAATAACATAGAAAATATCCGCCTTCTTTTTTCTTTGGGGCTGTCTGGATTTCTGATAGCAGTTATTTTATGGTTATTAGGTACAGTAATTCGTCCCCAAACAGAGTATTCTGGGCAATTGAAACAACAGAGCGCTTCATTCGTTCCACCCTATACCAATTCACCTTTAAAAAATCGGATGAGTTTGGGTGAGAAAATTTTTGTGACAGAAGGAAGACCTCTTGAGAAAGAAGCTGGAAGGAGAGCATTTGAAGCGGGAGATTTTGTGACTGCTGTCAGTAAATTCCAATTATCTTTGCAAGCTAAACGTAATGACCCGGAAACATTAATTTATTTGAATAACGCTAAAATTGGCAACGCTAAATCTCTAAAAGTTGCTGTCATTGTGCCGATTGGTATTTCCTTAAATGAGGCGGAAGAGATATTACGCGGAGTGGCTCAAGCTCAAGATGAGGTGAATAGCAGTGGAGGAATTAATGGCTTACCGTTGCAACTTCAGATTGTCAATATTGATAACTATGAGATACTTAAACAGATAAATACTGACTTAGTGAATGACTCTAGTATAGTGGCAGTTGTTGGTTTTAGCCGTGACCCATCAATTTATAACAAACGTGGTTTGGTGATGGTTTCACTAGTCAATCCAAAAAAGTCATCTAACCCGACAAAATACGTTTTTTACGCGACTCCTAGTTCTAATGTTTTCAGTGATGCTATTGGTAGCTATATTGTTCAAAAAGCTCGCCTCACCAACATCGCTATTTGTAGTGATTCAACATTCACTGTCAATCAGGAAAAAATAAGTAAAGAAATTGTACAACAATACACTGATTCCATTAGAAAATATGGAGGTAAAGTCACCAGTACAGTTTGCGATTTGGGTGCGCCAACGTTTCAACCCAGCAGTTTTCTCAGTCGAGCCATCAGCGATGGAGCAGAAGGTTTGCTACTGATCCCTAGACCAGATAAACTCAATTCAGCTATTGAAGTGGTGCGAGAAAATAAAGGCAGACTACCGCTTTTCGGTTTTCAAGCAATGTACACGGAAAGAACGTTAAAGTATGGGCAAGCGGATGTTAAAGGAATGGTGCTGGCTGTATCTTGGCACCGTGATGCTATTGGAAACAAATTGTTTGCCCCCAAAGCGGTTCAACTTTGGGGTGCAGAGGTGAGTCCGCGAACTGCCACAGCTTATGATGCACTCCAAGCAATTATCGCTGGCTTGAAAGAAGGTAATACCCGCCAGGAGTTACAAAAGGCACTGTCTAATCCCAATTTTTCGGCTTTAGGAGCAACGGGAACGATTCAGTTTTCGCAAACAGGCGATCGCCTCAGGGAAAGCTTTGCCGATCGCCTCTCTAAGGCGGGAGAAAAGGGCGATGGCGCAAAGCGCCCGCCCCTTCGGGGCGATCGCCAAGGTGGAGTTTTTCTAGTCAAAGTGGCACCTTGCGATTCAAGCCAGTCTTGCAATTCCACCACAGGATATCGTTTTCAACTGGTGCAGTCACAGTTGTAATAGTGGCAGTAGATATAGAGAATTGGGAGCCTTTTCTTGGGAAATGGCTCCCAACATTTTTTCAAAAAATGTCTGCTCTGACTGATTCGGTTATTAACCCAAATAAGCCACATCTTCCTGTACTGAGGAGTTCAGCAGCGTCCACAACTGCAAATCAGAGAAATCTGGGGTTGTCGTAAATGCCCCAATTGCCTGGAGAACTTTCGGCTCTTGAGTGGTTGTAACGCCAATAGTACGTATACCAGCACCAACAGCAGAACGAATTCCAGAGGGAGAATCTTCTAGTGCTATTGCTTGTTCTGCCGTAATGCCTAACCTACTCAGAGCAACTTGGTAGGGTGCAGGGTCGGGTTTACCTGCTATCTCATCTTCTGCTATGACAACTGTATCAAATGCTTCGTTTATTCCCAAGACTTCTAGCATGAATTGGACATTTAATTTCGGAGCGTTGGTGACTAAAGCACATTTGAGTTGGTGCGTATCTGTCCATGCTAGGAGTTCGGAAAATCCATCAAGTGGTTTCAGAAGATTTTTGGCTTGTTCGCGGAAAAGCGCTTCTTTTTCGTCTGCAAACTTTGCGCCTTCTTCTGGTGATAATTGTGGCAGTAAATCTTCTATGATTTGTGGATTCGTCCGCCCGCTAATTCGAGATTTGTAAAATGTTTCATCAATGTCCATGCCGTAGCCTAACAGCATTTCCCGCCAAGCTTGGTAGTGTATAGGGTCAGTGTTGGCGATCGTTCCATCTAGGTCAAATAGAATTGCAGCTAGCATGGTTTTTTAGGGTGTAAACTCTTGTAAAGTTTCATTACATAGTTTACATTGTTTTGTTGTCCTTCTGCATTCTTAAAAGTAGAAAATTATAATTGAGCTTCCAAATGGCAACCTATGGTAGCTAGTACGAGTAACGGCAGACAGATCATGCCCCGACTCGTTTCCTTTAATGTGAGAAAATTTTCTGTAGATTCCAATGTCAACCGCCAAAAATTCTTTTCGCGTCGATGCTCTACAAGTACAGGTTTATAACTCTGAAGTCGAACTGGCGCAGGATGTAGCGGAAATTGCACAAAAACATTTACAGCACACGCTTGCGCAAAAAGGTGCTGCGGCTTTATTGCTGGCGACAGGCAACTCCCAAATTCAATTTCTTGATGCTTTGATAGCATTGGGTGGTGTAGACTGGTCACGGATTACCTGTTTTCATCTTGATGAATATTTGGGCATTTCTGCTAACCATTCCGCAAGCTTCCGACGTTATTTGCGCGAACGTGTGGAAAAGCAGGTGAGTCCCAAAGAATTTCACTATATAGAAGGTGATGCGGTTGAACCTTTGGTAGAGTGCGATCGCTATACCAAACTCCTGCAAGCACAACCTATTGACTTATGCTGTCTTGGTGTTGGTGAAAACGGACACTTGGCTTTTAATGATCCAGCAGTAGCGGATGTTAACGATCCCTATACACTCAAACTGGTGAAGCTAGATACTACAAACCGCCAGCAACAAGTCAACACAGGGTATTTTCCCAATTTAGAAAGCGTGCCGCAATATGCTTTTACCCTCACCTTGCCAATGATTTGTTCGGCAAAAACAATCATTTGTCTTGCACCAGCAAAACGCAAGGCGAAGATAGTAAAACAGATGTTGGAGGATGATATTACCACAGATTGTCCCGCTTCTATTCTCCGCACGCAGCAGCAAGCGACGTTATTTTTGGATGTAGATTCTGCGGCTTTGTTAAAGTAGAGTCAACAAGGATGAAGAAGAAATAACTGCGATCGCCTGCTGACGGCTAACACTCGGAAAATGGTCTAGAAATACATCCAACGAATCACCCGCCTTAAGATAATCAAGCAAAGTTTTCATCGGTAGTGGAAATTGCTTTAGCCTGCGGCTTCAACAGCCACAGCCATCTGAGCCAGCAATTTCGACAGCTTACAGGCATGTCACCTAAAGCTTACCGAACGAATTAAGCAAGTTTACTTTGAGGCAGTGCTTTAGCCGTCTAACCTTCCCAGTCAGCGGCTGCTAGTAATTACTGCAACACTTTTCTTAGAAAAAATCGACTGTGCCCTTTTGGGAAATCTGATAACTCCCCGAACACAACGTATCCACACTTCTGGTAAAACTCTGGTGCCTGAAAACTAAACGTATCCAAATAAGCATACTGGCAACCTCGCTTAACAGCCTCTTGTTCCGCAGCAGTTAGTAAGGAATCTCCGTACCCCTTTCCCCGATAAGATTCATCTATCCAAAAAACATCAACATATAGCCATTGCCAATACGTTGAGCCGACCAATCCGCCCACTATATTCTCATCTGAATCTCGTAGGAAGATAGCTAATTGCTGGAAGTTGCCCTCACCGGCACAACGGGTGTTGAACTGGATCAGTTGTTGAACAATCAATTCAGTCTCATCAGGCTTTGGTTCCTCGGCTATCTCAATCTTGAGTTGTGGGTTCATCGCAATTTCTGGTATGGGCAAAAACCTTACTCTGCTTATGTATTTGAGCAGCTTTTAGCTTCTGATACAAAGGCAGATTTTTCTCTCTAACAGACTGTTGCAATCTCTCAAACTCTTGTTCACCTTCTCTTAAATACGCATCAATGAGTTCTCGATTGGCAAGATAAAAGGCAATAGCACCATAAACCTGTTCCAGCGAGAGCAACGGAAAATTTTGAGCAATGCTTTCAGGAGACTCACCATTCAAGAAGGCATAGACAACTGAATCGAGAGAGATGCGAGTCCCTTCAATCCAATATCCTTGATCTCGTTGTTCAATGTATTGCTTTGCTAGGGTTGGTGCTGCTGCCATAAATTTGTTAGTTGCTTTCTACTTAGATATTAAGCGATCGCTTATCCGTCCGGAGCAGGGGATTTATCATCCTACCAAATCCTGATACTATGCCGAGAGCCTGCGGCTATTTCCTAATTAATATCCACTCAGCATCCCTCGCCGCTTTGCCTCACGTTCAGCAAGATAAAAAAGCAGTAATCCTACAACAAAATAGACAACCCCATTCACGAACGCTATACCTAATTTTGTGAAGTTTAAACTCTCACCCCGTGCCATCAAATCACGTAATATTGCTGCACCAGAAGTCATGGGCAGTAATTGTGCCAAAATGTTTAGTGGTGGTGTCCAAGTTTCAGTGGGAGTGGCTAGTAAAAATAAGAGCGCAAAGTTAAAAATTCCCAGCAATTGTTGGATACGCTTTAGTAATAAAGCTAAAGAACCCATTGTAAAAGCAATACCATAAGCTCCCATTAATACCGTGACGAACGGTAAAAGCAATGTTGGGGGAAAGTTCAGACGGCTCCCAGTCAGCCCCATAATGATAAAAAGAATCGTGAGCATAATAACCATCTGCAAGGTTAGGCTAGCCAAAGTCCGCATCAAGAAGACTTTGATGGCACCAAATCGAGAAAGGAAAAGTTGTTCTAAAGTGCCAGTCTGTGCCTCGTATTGCAAGGTACCCGCAATGTCCGTAATGATGAATAACACCAAAGTCCAAAGCACATAGCCGATAATAATCGAGTCGAGGCGATCGCCTAACTGTAAACTAGGACCAGCAAGGTAACGGGCGCTTAAAAAAAGTCCATAAAAAAAGATAGTGGTGATGACAATTAACCCAATCGCCTCCGCTGGATAACGACGAAATTGAAGCCAACTGCGACGTAATTCAGCTATAAATAATTCAAACATTGCTATTTCTTAAAAAATTTATTGACGCTCACTGATGTAAGTTTTGTTTGTATCTTCGCACACTTCTAGTTTGAGCGCGTTAATATCTTTTTACGGTCAGTTCCTTCTCTAACAATTTGCAAAAATATTTCTGTCAAGTCAGATTGCTCTTTTTCCACACAGTTCAAAGGAAAAGGTTTAAGGATATTAAACACTTGATAAAGTAATTCTGATTGGCTGACATAGATATTTTTTCCATCTTCAACATCAGCACCAATTTCTATTAATTCTGCAATTCTTACTTTATCTAGTGTTGCTTCCATTTCAATTTTGTAAGCTGTACCAGAAAACTGTCTTATCAGTTCTTTTGTTGGTGATTCTGCTAATATTTCACCTTTTTGGATAATGGCTATTTTATCAGAAAGTTCTTCAGCGATCGCCAGCTGGTGAGTTGTCAACAAGATAGCACAACCAGAAGCGGCAATTTCCCGCACCAAAACTTTCACATCTTCAGTCGCCTCTACATCTAATCCTAAAGTCGGTTCATCTAATAATAAAAGCAAGGGTTGATGAACTAAGGCAACTGCTATTGCTAATTTCTGCTGCATTCCCCGCGAAAGTTGCTGCACAGGTGTACGACGTTTGTGGAGTAAACCAAATCTTTCTAAAAGTGCGATTCCTGATTTACGCGCTTCTCGCTGGGAAAGCCCTTTTAACACCCCAAAATATTCTAAATTTTCTTCTGGTGTGAGTCGCCAGTAGACATTACGATTTCCTTCCAGCACTGCACCCATCTTTTGTAGTGTCCCTGGGTTACGATGGGGATCACTTCCTGCAATTCTCACCCAGCCTGCATCCGGCTGAATCAATCCTGCCATCATTTTAATACTCGTCGTCTTGCCTGCTCCATTAGGACCAAGAAACGCCAAAACCTCACCAGGGAGAATGGTTAAGGAAACGTTTTTGACTGCTTCCACAATTTGTTTGCTTTGGCGGTATGTTTTTTTGAGGCTGTAGGCTTCGAGTGCTTTCATGAGGAAAAAACAGCATTGAGGTTACTGATAATAAAATTATATTCAGTATTTTTACTATTTTTGACGCTCAATTTAATATATTAGATGACTTCAAAATCTAACCCTAAAGGCTGAGTTCAGGTATTATCCGTATTCGCTAAAAAAAGTATTAATAAATACAATTAATATGATATCTACATACAAAATAATTTGACATTTTTCACCAAAATTAATTCCTTCTTAGATAGTGGGTGCATCCGCAGTCCAGATTTTACCGTTACTGAAAACGACTCGGAGAAAAAACTGAGTACTTTTACACAATCTTTCATGAAAAGCAGCTTGGCAACAAAACGTAAAATCAGCAAATATTAGAATTAGACATTTTATTTGCTTAAATTAACAATTGATGTTTGATAATATTAAATTTAACTTAGAAGAATTACATTTTTTTCTTGTTTATGCCAACACTGCGATTCCTACGAAGCTTTACACAAAACCTTTTCTAGCTAGGTTTGACTTTTTTCGCTACATATTTAATAAACAAGAGTTGCAGCCAGAATAGGGATAAAAATAATCAAAATGTAACTTTCATTAAAAATTGTCATCTGTCATTTTTTGCTCACCTATTCATCTTTAGTATTATTACTTAAATAAACTTTAGCGTGTTGTTATATTTTTTTTGAAATAATAACACTACATACACAAAAATTCTGACTGCTTTTAAGCCAGTCAAAATTATACAAACTATTAACCAGGGAACTCGACAATGAAGAAAATCACCAGACGTAAAGCGCTGAAGATTGCAGCGCTTGCGGGGGGTTCTGTTTTGCTTCCCGTAGCACTTCAATATCGTGGATATGCTCAGAGAACTGATGAGAGAGTCGAGCCGTTTACACTTGGGTTCCGCACACCACCAGTGTTGAACCCTGTACGCAGCGATTCAACAACTGATTATTACCAGATGACGCTCCAGAGGGCTAGTGTAGAGATATTACCAGGACGAACAACGGAGATTTGGGGCTATAACGGTACATTTCCCGGTCCGACAATCAAACAACGTCAAAATCGGCAATCGGTTGTGCGGTTTATCAATAATGTAGGTGTACCAACATCGGCTCACCTACATGGAATGGCATCGTTACCCCAGTACGATGGCTACGCTGAGGATTTGATTCCTCAGGGATACTACAAAGATTACACCTATCCCAACCCTACCGCTGCTACTTTGTGGTATCACGACCACGCCCTCGGTCAGACTTCTGTAAATGTGTACAGGGGGCTGGCTGGGATGTATATTGTCCAAGATGACAATGAGCTTAATCTGCCACTGCCCAAGGATGGTTATGATATCCCCCTAATTATCCAAGATAAGATATTCGCGTCTAATGGTTCACTCATTTTTGATGACCAGGCTCAGCACAGTCTGATGGGCGATGTGATCACAGTCAACGGCGTGCCTTGGCCCCGCATGGAGGTAGCTAACCGCAAGTACCGCTTCCGGGTGTTAAACACATCTGTTTCCCGCTCTTACAAACTGGCTCTGAGTACGGGTGATGACTTGATTGTGATTGGTACTGATGCTGGGTTGATGTCTGCACCAGTAAGTACTAGAGATATGCGTATTGGGATGGCAGAGCGCTATGACTTGATTATCGATTTTTCTAGGTATTCCATAGGGACTCAGGTCGTCCTGCAAAATCTTGGACTTCCTAATAACGATAATACTGGCAACACAAATAAAATCATGCGTTTTGATGTGGTGCGCTCAGAAAGCGATAACAGCTCTATTCCCAGCACACTACGCAATATTCAATTCATCCCAGAATCCTCAGCTGTGCGAACCCGCGACTTCACCTTTGAGCAGAGTAATCGGCTGTGGCTGATCAACGGCAACGGATGGGATCGAAACGCAATTGATGCCAATCCACAACTGGAAGAAGTGGAGATTTGGAGGCTGCACAACAACTCAGGTTTGTGGTTTCATCCGGTTCACCTTCACCTTATCGATGCTCAAATGCTTGACCGGAATGGGCAGCCGCCTTTTGCCTATGAGCGTGGCTTGAAGGATGTCTTTTATGTTGGTGAAAACGAGACTGTACGAATCATTGGGAGGTTTAGACCTCAAATTGGCAAGTATATGTACCATTGCCACAATATGGTTCACGAAGACCACGACATGATGCGTCAGTTTGAAGTGGGACAAGGTGGCATAGATCCGTTGTCAGCACCGGCGCAGCCACTCCCAGCACCAGCGCTTTAAAAAGATACCATGACTTATGCGTTGGCTTGTGTGTGTGAGGAGCAATCGGACGGGCAAGATGCCCGTCCCACAAAAGGAAGTGGTCTAATCATTTGAAAAGCGCTATAAAAGAGAATCCAACAATCATTCCTCTACATCTTCATCCAAAATTGCCTCCAAATCTCGGGCTCCATGCAGCACTCATAGAACTTCTACGCTGGAGGAGGTTGCACAGTAGAAGATGAGAAAGGGATTGAGCCGAGATCCACGCTAAAAGGGAAATAGAGGCTGGAAAACCTTACCAATTCTAGGTTTTAGAGATTTGGGGGAGGGAGATGAATTGCATCTCCAAATGGTTGGGGAATATTTTGCTCCTTCACAACATAATCGCCATACCGCTTGATATGTCTGATGTGTAAGAACCGTTAGCTGCTATCAAGCTGGCTAGAGTTGGGAGATTTGAGTTAGAAATTTTGAATTTTACCAACTTTCAATTATTGAATAGTTTCAATAGCCATACCCAGAACCCCTAAAAAATCAGTGTTGTTTTGCCTGTTATTACCAACATTCGGTTATTAGTTGGGATTTACAAAGGATCTGTCCCACTCTAGGCATATGTTCTACCAAAATGCCCTTTCGTGGAGAAAAGGGCTTGGCTTGAGCGAAATGGTAACTGGGGAATTAGCCCTATTTGTGCTTATCCTTACTTTGTTCTTTCTCCTGGCGACTAACCTGTTGGAGTACTGGAACACACTGATTAATCACCCAGAGCAGAACCTCTATTGGGGAATCTCCTTGCTGAATGCGGTTTTCAACTTGTACGCCAATTAGTAATGTTTTCAAAATTAGCAAGCCAGCGATGATTTTCTGATTTAGACTGGAACTGCGTTTTTTAGCTGACATCTCAATCACCTTATTTTTAGTTGACAAGGTGAATTATTTTTTTGGGCAAATGCCCAGACACGTTCCCCACGCAATACCTATAATGTCTGTATAATCGGGGTTTGCAGCTTGGGGAAGTTTGTCTGTTTGGGTTATGAAAATTTCTTAATATTTTATTTACATTTAACTGATGCCAAGGAATATCCGTTGGGATGAATCTGTAAAAGAGAATACACTGTGTTTGGTAGAAGCTTTACTGTTTCATGCGGACAATGAATTCGAGGATGAGGAACTAAAAACCGCGGTTGATGTGAAGTGGGTGACAGAGAATAAACTGCGAGCCACGGGATTTGAAGACAAGCAGACAAGTGGGAAAAGAAAGCGAACAGTTGAAGTTGGCACCAAAAAAGAACATTTACTCAAGCTGCTTCAAAAAGCTGACAAAAGTTTAAAACTTCCCAAACCCAAAGACGAAGTTAGTAAAAGTCTACAAGACAGGGAATTAGATGAAATTCAAACTGCACTCGATTGCTTGAAACAGTTAGGAGTGCGAGAAGACGAAAAATCTGACAAGACTCATGGCTATTGGAAATTTACACTGACGCTAGAACATCAGACAGCAACACCCGAAGAGAATCTAGAGGTAGTAAAGCGGAAGTGGAGGGAACACTCAAAGACGAATTCACTGGAGACATCCCAAACTGCACAAACAACAGATAAAAGGATTGACTGCCAATCAATCTGCCATAAGAAGCTGGAAAAGCCGCAAGAATCCGCCAGACTCAAATGCGAAGCACCTGAGATGGGATTTGAGGTAGATACTCTAGTGCCACAGGTACGAGAGCGTGCCGCAGCCGATATCGGGTACAAAGAACAAGTAGGAACAATGCGGATGTTTCGGATCAATCATCCTGTACCTGTAACAGATGTATATGTTAATCTCAATATTCTGAACCAAATAACCAGCAACGATTTGTCTTCTTTCAATCCGGACAAAAATTCTGATGATAATTACACTTGGTGGAATTTAGACAGACAGGGATTAGGTTCGACAAAACAGAAAGAAGTACCTGCACTTGAAACAATACGTAAACATCGCAAATTGATGGTGCTAGGCAAGCCAGGATCAGGAAAGACAACCTTACTCAAGTCGTTAGCAATTGCCTGCATTGATAAAAGCTTAGGGTGGAATGATTTAGATTATATTCCAGTTTTCATTGAACTGCGGAAGTTTGTAGAGGATGCTGCATATAAAAAATTAGGGCATGAGGAATTTAGCTTATGTGATGCTATTAAAGAGTTGTTTAAACGATGGAACGTTGCTCCTGAAGACTGTAAACGTATTTTGGAAGAAGGGAGAGCACTGATTCTGCTTGATGGGCTTGATGAGATACCTACTTGCCATAGTGATTTTGTCAGATGGCAACTGAACCACTTCTGTCAAGATTATGCTAAAAATCACTTCATTATCACCTGTCGTACTCAAAGCATACAATACTGCTTTGATAGTTTTACTGACGTAGAAATTGCAAATTTTACCCGAGAACAAGTTTGTAAATTCATCCATAACTGGTTTACTGTAATGGTTGGTGATCCAGAAGCAAAGGAGTTAGAACAAAGCTTAAATATTCAATTACTATTAAATAGACCTCTTCGAGAGTTAGCTGTTACTCCCATTTTGCTGAACTTAATTTGCTATGTATTTTGGGCTAAGCAGGGCGATTTACCAACCAAGCGTTCTGAACTCTATGATGAATGTTTAAAAGGTTTGCTAGAAGGAGAGTGGGACAAAAATAGAGGAGTTCAACGAGATAGTGAATTATCCTTAGACGAAAAAGAAAAACTGTTGGCACAAGTAGCATACACGCTGTTCGAGAATAATGATTATTTTCCACGCCAACGAAAGTTAGAAGAGCTTATTGCCAACTATCTTCAGACTAAACGTTCAAAAGCCAAGGATATTCTAGAATTGTTAGAATCACAGCATGGCTTGCTCATCCGACGCTCCACACAAGATTTTTCTTTCTCTCACCTTACATTTCACGAGTTTTTTACGGCTAAATACATAGTTTCTAGTCCCAATCCCCAAGAAGTATTTCAACGCCTAGTTACTCACATTACTGAACCACGTTGGAGAGAAGTTTTCTTGCTTACTGTGGAGATGTTTGATCATGCAGATAACTTGTTGCAGTTATTGCAGTTGATGAGATGTCAGATTGACAAGTTTCTCGCAGGTGATGAGAACAGGACTTACGCAACTGTCACAAGCGACGGTGCGGCTGCGCCGCACCGAGCGCCAAACAACTAGACAATAAACATGGGAACATTCGGGCGTTTTAGTTGCTGAACTAAATAATTGGACAATAATC
>JAESFT010000189.1_pt1 | contig 67466 bp, 56 predicted proteins | sample 9269451 | NCBI WGS metagenome assembly JAESFT01 (sample SAMN14502557, study PRJNA617106) | algae metagenome | isolation source: Scytonema hyalinum WJT4-NPBG1 and co-occurring heterotrophs from well... | place: USA: Mojave Desert, Joshua Tree National Park, California | collected 2006-05-25
CGGGGTGTCGTATGCGCAGGAATGGGCGGCGGCGGAGTTGCGGTTTTATATCGAGGGGAATGGGTTTGTGTCGCGGAAGTGAGCGGGGAAAGTAAGGTCCGTATAAACAATAGTATGGCTGCGACCGCGTCTGAACACGATAGCTCCAGCGCTACTGCCTAGACGCAATTGCCAGACTGCTCTAATACTTAATGAAGCCCGCCACAGCCGCGCATAGAGGCTGTGGTTGTTGAATTCCGCTTGGCGCTGCCGGAAAAGTACGGGCCAAGGCGGATAAAGAAGCGAAATCTGTCTGAGCCGCAGGCGAGTTTATTTCGCTTCCCGACTTGGCCCGTACTTTTCCGGGAACCCGAAGGGCAGCGGCTCGCGGTCGCCTTTCTTTGCTTACTTTCTTTGGCGAAGCAAAGAAAGTAAGTGGCCCGCCGAGGCCAGTCCCGGCTAGTCTCTTCGGAGAACCACACGAGTTGCATTAACAAAGAGACTCCGTCGCTCTGGATTCCCCCTTGCAGGGCGCGTACTGGCTTGCAAGCCAGTACTGTTTTGCAGGCGGACAGCATGCTGCCCGAAACCCCTGCAAAACCCTGCGCGGGAATGACAGGCTGATGCAGTACGGAAGGTACTCCGTAGCATCGCAAATGTACTCTCCAATTCGTCGCCTACGGATTCCTATTCCCATTCGGCGGCGAATTCGCCCCATCCGGCTGCGTGATATTCAAATCCTCCAGCCCCGGCAAATGCGCCGGCCGCTCGTCCTTCGGCGGCTGGTCGATCGGCGCCGGACCAGTGACATTCTGGTTCGCCAGTCCCTCGGATTGTTCACGTTCGGTCTTTCCGCGGTTGTCGGAAGTTTGCATGTCGATCTCCGGTATGCGGCAGTGCGCAAAACCGTAGGATGCTTCCCTGCCCCGATAGTTCGTCCGAACCGCGCGGGCATGTCAGACGTGCCGCGCCACCTGGTCGCTCCATTCGAACGCCGCCAGCTGCAGCGCATACAAATCATGGTGCGACAACCGGAAGTTATTGATGCTATCCAGCAACGCGGTCGCTCCCTTATCCGCCCATTCAGTCTGCTCCGCAAGGACCAGCAAGTCGCCGAAATAGCCGCGCCGATACAGCAAAGCGTCTCCCACTTCCTTGGTCACCGGCATCTGCATCAGGATTTCCTCCATCGGCATGCCGAACAGGGAATCCATCAGCGACATGATGCCGACGGTGAAGGCGGTGTCGGCAATGCCGCGGTTGCCCGGGCGCAGCTTTTGCGCAGCCAGCTCAATCAGGCGACCGCGTGTCGTCGCCAGTGTGAGCAGCGGCATCGCGCGCGCGCCCTGTGGACCGCCCGGTGCATAGAGCATGATCTGCAGCCAGCGTTGCAACTGGTTGCGGCCCAGCACCATGAGAGCCTGGTGCAGCGAATCAATGCGGTGCGCGCTGACTGCGGGCGTATTGACGAGGCGCAGCAGATTCAGCCCCAGCGTCGGTTCGTGTTTGATGCCGTCTTCAATGTCGACCGTGTCCGCATCCGATGCAAGCAGGGTGATCAGCCGGATGATCGCGGTCTGCGAGGCCTTGAGTTTCCTGGCGGGCGTGGTTTCCTGCCTGGTGAAGTAATACCCCTGAAAAATGTCGAAGCCGGCATCGCTGCACAACTGGAACTGCTGCGCGGTATGGACGTTTTCCGCCATCACGGTTTTCCGGTGCGGATGCAGGCGGCCGCAGATCATCGCCAGTTCGGCGGCAATCTTGCCGGAGGCATCGACTTTGAGGATGTCCACCAGTGGCAGGAAAGCGGCCAGCGTGCGTTCCTGTTTGTCGACATCGAGTGCGAAGCGGAAGCCGCTGCGTACCAGCTGCGCGATCCGGTCCAGCACCTCGGGGCTGGGTTCGACTCCGTTAGCGATCACCGGCACGACGCTTTGCGGCGGCAGAAAATTGAAAATATCGCTCATCAGCGCTGCCGCGTTCATGTGCAAAAAGCCGGGGACATCGCCAATCACCCTGCCGACGCCGTGCCGGATCACATCGGCGATGACGGAAGGGGTGCCGTCGGCGTCATCGATCGTGCCTGCATCGTCGCTTGCTGCGCTGCAAAACAGCAATTCATACGCTTCCAGTTCCTGCCGACGGTCGAGCACCGGTCGCCTCGTCATGAAGAATGGCGACGCCAGATGGATCCGGTGGGTATTGTTAAAGGTGATGCTAACGCTCATGGCTTCCCCTGCTCGGCAGCCGGTAGCCGGTTGGTTTGCTTATAGGATTTATTCCTCTGCCTACCGGGGTTAACGGCGAAAACCCGGAATACTTGAGCAGCGCAACCGGACCGGCGTATCGTTTGCCGGAACTTAGGGAAGACCTGTCGTTTCTATTAACAGGACCTCCGCTTCGACGACCCCAAGGAGAATAAGATGAGCATGAATTCCAAGGATTATCCCGGCATGGTGACCGGCCTGTTCTACGACCGCGACAGCGCCGAACGGGCTTACCAGGCGGTATCGGACCGCGGCTATGACACCAACGATCTGAATATGGTGATGTCCGACGAAACCCGCGAAAAGCATTTCGGCAATGACGCGCAGCCAGGGCAGCCCACCACCGACCTGGGTAACAAGGCGGCTGAAGGCGCGGGGATCGGCGGTGCCGTCGGCGGCACGCTGGGGGCGATCCTGGCGGCGGTGACTGCGGCAGGCACCAGCATTGCCCTGCCGGGCCTGGGACTGGTGCTTGCCGGACCGCTGGCTGCCGCGGCGATGGGTGCCGGCGCAGGCGCCGCGACCGGCGGCCTGCTCGGCGCACTGATCGGCTGGGGGATTCCGGAGGAACGGGTCAAGCGCTATGAAAACGGCTTGAAGGAAGGCGGCATCCTCATGGGTGTAAGGCCACGTTCGGAGGATGACGCACGCCACTTCGAAGAACAATGGCGCAACAGCAACGGCCAGCATATCTACCGGTAGCAATCGGTTTGCATCAGCCTTGGCGGACGCAGTATCCGCCTCACGTGTCTGCGAAGAGTGCCTATCCGCAATATCGCCATGCGTAAGGCTGCAAACCGACGACGTCAGCATTTTCGCTTCAAAATACCGCCTGCTTCCGATCCCCTGCGAAGCTGGAAACCAGCCCTTGCGCCAGTCTTCCAAAGAGAGCGCCATGGATGGCGGCAGGTGCCTGTTATATTGGCCTGCCACATTCTTCAATGACCGACGATGTAACCAATTATTAAGCAATAATATCGACTATTTTTTACATTTCCGGCCTGATGCGCTTTCCACCCCTTTCCTTTTGCCTGGCAATTCTGCTGGCGTTCTCATTCGCCGCGCAGGCACAACCCGCTTCGCTGCGCGTCGACGGCCAGCCTCCGGCAGAGCCGTTCAACCTCACTCCCTACTGGGCGGTGCTGGAGGATCCGTCACGGCAATGGAAGATCGACGATGTGCGCGCACCCGAACTGGCCGAGCGTTTCGCGCCCCCACCGACAAACAGCGATTCGCTCAATTTCGGCATCACGGATTCGGCGGTATGGCTGCGGCTGACGATACACAACCCGACCGACGAAAACCTCGTCCGACGTCTTGAACTGGCCTACCCGTCGCTCCATTATGTGGACCTGTATGTCTTTGCGCCTGACGGCATGAGACACATGGAGACCGGCGTGCTGCGCCCGTATTCGCAACGGCCTGTCCCCCATCGCCATTTCGTGTTTCCGCTGCGGTTCGCGGCGAACGCCGACACGACGCTGTACCTGCGCGTCGCGTCGAGCGGCTCGCTGAATGTCGCTTCCGAGCTGTGGCATCCGCGGGCGTTCACCGAAAAAATCCTGCATGAATACATGATGCAGGCGTTTTACTTCGGCCTCGTGATCGCGCTCGGTGTCTTCAACCTGTTGCTCTTCTTTTCTCTGCGCGACCCGACCTATTTCTATTACGTGTTGTTCGCGGCCAGCAGCGCCTTGTCGCTACTCGCTTACAGCGGCCTCGGACTGCAGTTCGTCTGGCCGAGCGCGCCGAACTGGGCGGTGAGCGCCACCATGATTGCGTTCGCGCTCAATGGCGCAGCCCTGCTGCAGTTCCAGCGGCGGCTGCTCACCACCAACCAGGTCGTACCGAAGCTGGACCGTGTGATGCTCGCGTTCATCGGTTTGAACGGACTGCAGATCCTCGGCTTTCTCTGGTCATTCGAGCATATGCTGCGCTTCGGGATCGCGATGGATGTCGCCAACATCCTGCTGGCGTTGACTGTCGCCGCCGCCTGCCAGCGGCGGGGTCAGCGCAGCGCGCCGTTTTTCCTGGTCGCTTTCGCCGGGCTGGCGTTGACCGCGCTGCTTACGGCCGCCCACAGCTTCGGCGTGAGCGGCATTCCCAACTTCATCAATATCTACGGCATACAAATCGGGTCGGCACTGGAGATGCTGCTGTTCTCGCTCGCCCTCGCCGATCGCTTCAATCAGCTCCGGCAGGAAAAGGAGTATGCGCAGCAGCAGCTCGTCGACAACCTGAAGCGTTCGGAGCGGCTGCTGGAATTGCGGGTGGAGGAACGCACCGCCGAGCTCTCTCGCCGCAACGAAGAACTGAAGCAGCATGAATTCGCGCTGCAGGCATCGAAGGAAAATGCCGAGGAATCCTCGCGCATGAAGTCGGCGTTCCTGGCCAATGTCAGCCATGAGATCCGCACGCCGATGAATGCCATCATCGGCATGGCCTACCTGGCGTTGCGTACCGATCTCAGTCCCCGCCAGCGGGATTACCTGGAAAAGATCCAGCGCTCGGCGGTGTCGCTGCTCGGCGTCATCAACGACATTCTCGACTTCTCCAAGATCGAAGCCAACAAGCTGCAGATCGAACGCACCAAGTTCTCCTTGCACGACGTGCTCGCCAACGTCAGCGCGGTAATCAGCCAGCGCGCGCAGGAAAAGGGATTGCGCTACTTGTTCGACATCGACTACGACGTACCGGTGCAGCTCATCGGCGATCCCACCCGGCTCGGCCAGGTCCTGATCAACCTGCTCGGCAACGCCATCAAATTCACGCCGGAAGGGCAGGTTTTGCTGCGCTGCGGCGCCGACCGTATCGGCATGGCCTCCGTGATGCTGCGCTTCGAGGTCGAAGATACCGGCATTGGCATATCGCAGGAGGAACAGGCGCGGCTGTTCGATGCCTTCGCGCAGGCCGACGCTTCCATCACCCGCAAATACGGCGGCACCGGGCTGGGCCTGGCGATCAGCCAGCGGCTCGTCGAGATGATGGGAGGCGCGATCACGGTACGCAGCCAGCCGGGCGCCGGCTCGGTATTCGCCTTCAATGCGCGCTTCGAGCTTGATCTGCCGCCGCAGACATCGCCCTGGATCTTGCCTGAAAGCGTGCGCGGGCGCCGGGTGCTGGTCGTGGACGACAATCGCGCCGCACGCCAGCTGCTGTCCCAGCTCCTGGAAAGTTTTCAGCTGTCGGTCGCAGCGGAAGCAAGCGGCGAGGAAGCGTTGGCGGCAATCCGCAGCGCCGACCAGAGTGAGCCGTTCGATGTGGTGCTCGCCGATCTCAGCATGCCCGGCATGAACGGGCTGGAGCTTGCCACGGCCATCGTCGGCGCCGGCCTGGCGCATACGCCGCGCACCTTGCTCGTCACCGCCTATGGCGGCGAGGACGTGGTCCGGCAGGCCGAGAATGCGCCGGTCGCCACGGTGCTGTTCAAGCCCATCGATCCGTCCCTGCTGCACGATGCGCTGGTCGACCTGCTGGCGCAGCATTTGCCGCTGCCCTCGACCGAACGAAAGCGGCGTGTCGCGCCGCGCTTTCACGGCAAGGTGCTGCTGGTGGAGGACAACATCATCAACCAGCAGATTGCCCACGAAATCCTGGCCGCGACAGGCGTGGAAGTGGACATTGCCGACAACGGCCGCCATGCGCTCGACCGGCTGTTCGCCGCCGGGCCGCATGCCTACGACCTGGTATTGATGGATATCCAGATGCCTGAACTCGGCGGCCATGCGGCCACGAGGCGCGTACGCATGGATGCGCGCTATGCGCGCCTGCCGATCGTGGCGATGACCGCCCATGCGACCGAGGAGGAACGGGAGCATTGCCGCCAAAGCGGCATGCAGGACCACATCCCGAAACCGATCGACCCCGATCTTTTCTATGAAGTGATTGCGCGCTGGCTGCCGCGCGCGGGTGTGCTGCCGGCACCGGTCGAGCCTGCGCCGCCGGCGCAATCCGGTGCCGCCCCGATCGCCATTCCCGGGTTCGACACTGCCGATGTCCTCGACCGCCTGGACGGCGATGTCGACCTGTATCACCGGCTCTTGCAGATGTTGCCGGCCGACTTCTCCCGGGCGGCCGAGGCACTGCGGGATGCCTATGCACGCGGCGAGCGCGAGGCGGTGGTCCATGCGGTGCATGACATGCGAGGCATGGCGTCGGGCATCGGCGCCATCGACGTGACCGCTGCGGCGACAGCGCTGGATGATGCACTGAAGGCAGGGCTGGACGACATGCCGCAGGTACTGGCGTTTTGCCGGTTGCTGGAGGAAACGGTCAGCGCAGTGCGGGAGGGTTTGAGCCGGCATCTCGCCGGATTGGACATGTAGGAGCCTACCAGCGGGATATTCGAATTGGCCCGTTTCCTTCGGGCCGAAAATCAGCTATTACTGCGTTCCCCGCCCGGAGGCCCCCAGAAGACCACCCAGGTCACGAAGTCATCGCTGAACCGTTCGAACCGGTGCACCGCGCCCGCTGGCACAAAAACAGCGTCGCCGGCGGCGAGATGCATGCGGCTTTCCTCCAGCACGAATTCCGACGTGCCATGCATTACAAAGTACAGCTCGTCCTGGGCATGCGGCGTCTGGGGGTCGTGGCCGACCGGTGCATATACTTCCACGGACATCGTGCCGTGCGAAAGCGCTCGGGCGAAGCGCTCGCCGCCGGGCCATTTTTCGGATTGGGGACCGGGGATGTTTTGCAGGAGATTTGTCAGTGTGGCTTTCGTCATTGCGTTCTTTTCCTGTTCCGCATTTTTTTGCCATGGCAGGGAAATTGATTGCCATGATTCATCTTATCGTCAAAATTTTTAAAGACGGAAAATCGAGAAGCATCGATAAACCACTGTTCGCAATCCGCGACCGTCATATGTCAGCAAGCTTACTTAAAACAATCATCCTGACTCTTGCACTGCGCCGCGCTTAAATTGACCATTGTTGCCTGGTTTGATGAAAATCAATCTTTTTACAAACCCTTGCCCCATTTCATTTTCACGGAGGAAAACGTTGCGGGAACGTGTCAACAACTGCAAGGTTTGGCGCTACACTGACCGCTCGCCGTACCGATATTCCTGATCAACGGACAGTGCACACGGATGCGATTTTCAAGACGATTTATCCACTCCTGCCTCACTTCCGCCGCCTGGTGGTCCGGCGTGGCGATATCCCTGGTGCTGCACCTTCTGGTTGCGCAGATCGTCGAAGACAAGGGTCGCGCGCAGTTCGAATACCAGGCCAACAATGCGCAAGTCGCCATCCAGACGCGGGTGCAGTCCTACATGGACGTACTGCGCGGCGCAGCGGCCCTGTTCTACACCCACGATGCGATTTCACGGGAACAGTTTCATTCCTATGTGAAGCAACTGCATCTCGAAGAAGGTTTTCCCGGCATCCGCAACCTTAACTTCGCCCAGCATTTGCCGGCCGTGCAAAAGAATTCCTTCGAGCTCGCGGTCCGGGCCGATACCTCCGTCGATCCGCAGGGCTATCCGCGCTTCGAGACGAAGCCCAACGGCAATCGCCCCCATTACCATGTACTCACCTATCTTGAACCGATGCACGGCAACGCCCGCTTGCTGGGTTTCGATCTGGCGTCGGTTCCCGATAACGCGGAAGCGCTTGCATTCGCCCGCGACAACGACCAGCTGATCTCGTCCGGACGCACGGTCAATATCAACGGCCCCGACCAGCACGCCGGACTGGCGATGCGCATACCGCTGTACCGCCGCGGCATGCCCATCCGGACCGTCGAACAGCGGCGGGCCGCTTTCTACGGATCGGTGGGCGCAAGCTACGATGTGAACCAGTTGCTGCGCGGCGCCGTGGACGCCAATACGCTGCGCAGCATCAACCTGCGCTTGTACGATGCCGGCGGCGTCGGCCATCCCGCGCCGGTGCTCGCCGCCGGGATCACCGATCCGGCGCAGCTGCTGTATGAAAGCGATGCCGCCGACAGCCATCACGTCCGCGACGGCGACATGCGCGCCCTATTCGTCAAGCGGGTGCGGATGACGGTCGGTCCGCGCCTGTGGGAAGCGGAGTTCTCCGCCAGCAAGTCTGCGATGATGGGCGGCTTCGAGCGCTATCTGCCGTGGATTGTGCTGGCGACAGGCGTGCTCGGTTCGGTGCTGCTGTACAGCATTTACTACTCGCTGATCTCGGCGCGCCGGCGTGCGGTGGAGCTCGCCGGCGAGATGACGAAGGATCTGCGCGATAGCGAGGCCAGTCTCGCGGAAGCGCAGCACATGGCACAGCTCGGCAGCTGGGTGCTGGAGCCGGAATCCGGAAAGATGACCTGGTCGGCCGAAACCTACCGCCTGTTCGGCCTCGACAGCTTCGTCCGGCGGCCGGGGTATGACGACTTCCTCAACCGCATCCATCCGGAGGACCGGGGCATGGTGCGGGACGGCTTGCGCAAGTCCATCACGACCGGCAAGGAATTGAATATCGAGCACCGGATCGTGCGGCCCGACCGCACGGTACGCTGGGTGCATGCGATTGCGCGTCCCGGCCATCAGGACCGCAACATCCTGCGCGGCACACTGATGGACATCAGCGAACGCAAGCAGACGGTGGAAGCGCTGAAGCGCTCGCAGGAACTGCTGCGTGACCTCACCGCCCACCAGGACAGGGTGAAGGAAGACGAGCGCAAGCGGATCGCGCGCGAGATCCATGATGAATTGGGACAGACATTGCTGGCGCTTCGTATCGATGTGTCGATGCTTGATGCACGCACGGCCAAGTCGCATCCCAGGCTGAACGAGCGCGTGCGCGACGCGCTGAACCAGCTGGACGCCACGGTGAAAACCATCCGCACCATCATCAACAACCTGCGCCCGTCGGTACTCGACCTTGGCCTCACCGCCGCCATCGAGTGGCAGGTCAACGAGTTCCGGCGCCGCAGCGGCATCGCCTGCGAACTGGTGCTGAGCGATACCGAATATGCACTGGACGACGAGCGCGCCACGACGCTGTTCCGCATCCTGCAGGAATCGTTGACCAATGTGATTCGCCATGCAAACGCCAACCGGGTGCTGATTGAGCTGTACCGCGACGGTAACCGACTGGTCATGAAAATTACGGATAACGGTGTCGGCATTTATCCGGAGCGCCGGAAGTGCGGCAACTCGTTCGGATTGATTGGAGTGGAGGAACGGGTTCATGCATTGCATGGGGAGTTCCGGATCGACAGCGCGCCTGGACACGGGACCGTGCTGACGGTGTTTATTCCGATGGAGACAGGTGGGAAGAGGATGGATACGCGGGCGGCTTGAAGGGGTGGTTGGCCGGTTGCGGCGCCACACCACCTCCTGCATCATTCCCGCGCAGGCGGGAATGACAGGTTACTGCATTACCTGAGACACTCCGTCGCCCTGGATTCTCCCTTGCAGGACGAGTACCGGCAGTGCCATCATTCCAGTGAATGACATGCAGCAGATGGCCAGCCGGAACCAGTCCCGGCGAGTCTCTTCGGAGAGCAACAAGCACTGCATCACCGAAGAAACCCTGCCATTCAATCTTCTCAAAACGGACTATCCCCGCCCCGATCATTACTCCCCTGCTCCCCTTCCCGACCCGCGACAATCGCCGAGCTGCCGTCCGGCGCAATCCGGCGAATAACATGATTCCCGGTATCGGCGACATACAGATTGCCGTTGCCGTCGAGCGCGATGCCCCTCGGATAAGTGAAGCGCGCGGCCGTACCGTCGGCGACCGTGATCCGCAAGGTATCCACCAGGCCGCCGGCCGTCATGCGCCGGATCTTATGGTTGCTGGTATCCGCGACATAGACCACGCTTCCATCGGGAGTGGCGGTGATGCCGGAGGCATTGTAGAAGCGTGCCTGCGCACCGGTGCCATCGGTATCGGTGACGCCGCCGCCCGACGTCGGCTGGCCGGCGAGTGTGGTGACGGTGCCATCGGGTGACACCCTGCGCACGGTGCTCATGTCCCGGCTCAGGATGGGGGACGGAATAAAGAAGGTGTCGGTGACATACAGGTTGCCTGCGCCATCGGTGGTGATGGCGCGCGGTCCGAGGAAGGACGCCGTGCTGGCGCCGTCGCCGGTGCCGCGTGTGCCCTTGATGCCGGCGACCGTGGTGACCGTGCCGGTCGGCGTGATCTTGCGGATCGCATAGTTCCGTGTATCGGCCACATAGACATTGCCTGCTGCATCGGTCGCGACGCCGCTCGGCTGGTTGAAACTCGCCGTTGTGCCGGTACCGTCGGCACTGCCGGCGACGCCGGGCGTACCGGCGAAGGTAACGGTTGCGCCACCTGGCATGATCTTGCGGATCGTGTTGTTGCCGGTGTCGGCGACATAGAGGTTGCCGGCGCGGTCGGCGGCGATGCCTGCGGGTGCGTTGAATGACGCCGCGCTGCCGGTGCCGTCCGCGCTGCCGGTCACGCCGGGCGAGCCGGCGACGGTGGTGACCCGGCCGGAAGGCGCGATCCTGCGGATCGTACCGTTGCCCGCATCGACCACGTAGATGTCGCCGCTTGGCGCGACGGTGATGCCGTCAGGACTATTGAACCGTGCCTGAGGTCCGAGATTCGTCGGAGCGTTCGCCACCAGTGTTGCGGAATTGGCAGATGGTTGCTGCGATGTCGACTGCGGTGTCGAGGGATTGCCTTGCGTCTGCTGGCCAGCCGGCGTCGGGGTGCCCGTCAGAGTAAGCGCGCTATCCGCACCGCCTCCGCCGCCACCGCATGCTGCCAGGAAAGTTGAGAAAACCATGGTTGCAAGACCACGTCCTGCGGGTTGGGTCAGACTAATTTTCGACATCAGGTTCACCTAAAAAAAACATGTTGCGGAACTCCCTGTTCCTATAAGAATCGTTTTTATCCCGATGGCCTTGCCGGAGCCCCTGCGGCAAGTTGGCGCATCAGAGTCTTCACGGTAACGAGATACGCCACGGACACTGTTGACCGCTATCAAATCTATCGGAATGGATACACAGGTGTTGTATTCAGGTATGCGGACCATAAAATTCAGCGGTGATTGCAATGCTTGTTTTTGCGGTAGAGCAGAAGGAAAGTGCGCCCGCGGGAGTACTCTCACCGCCCCATGAAAATGCGTATGCCGCATCAGCAATATTTACAGCAGGTACGCTTGATTCCCTGCGCGCATGTATAAATTGCAAGCGCAGATGCTGAATGTGCAAACGACGATGATGCGCTACTCACAAAACGCCAATATGCGCCTGCATTTGCGGCATATGCGCCTGTGAACCGCTGGGCATATCGCTTGCTTCTATGACGGGTTCATTCCGACAACCCGTTAATGGAGACATCATGAGAACCGCAGACATGACAAGCGACATGAGAACCAACATGAGGTCGCTTACGAATTCACTGTCGCCCAGCATCACCAACATGATCCGCATGGACCACACCAGCGTGCTGGCAACATTTCACCAGTATGAAATCAGCTCCAGTCCGCGCACCAAGAAGGCATTGGTGGACACGGCTTGCATGGCATTGGAAATTCACGCACAGCTGGAAGAGGAGATTTTCTATCCTGCAATGCGCGCAGCGGACACCGACGGCACCGTGATGGAGAAGAGCGTTCCGGAGCACAACGAAATGCGCCGGCTTATCACCAAGTTGCGCGGCATGGAACCAACCGATGCGGAATACGACCAGACTTTCATGGAGTTGATGCGCGATGTGCTGCACCACGTGGCGGATGAGGAAACCACCCTGCTGCCGGATGCGGAACGACTGCTGAAGGATCGCCTCGGCGAACTCGGCATGGAGATGACCAAGCGCCGCATGCAGATCGCCGCGCCACGCGCTGGTGAATTCGCGTCGAACACGCTCCGTGGATTGCCAACCAGTACGATGCTGATGGCTGCCGGTGCGGTGCTCGCCGGCACCTATCTGTTCAGGCGTTCGAACTCGACGCATCATTAAGCGATGCATCGATAGCGTTATTGAAGCTGAAGCGGGATTAGGCGTCACCCCGCTTCAAGGATGAACGCTCGTCGAATGGAAGTCTGTCGTTCGTAAGGATGCGGAATCCGGAGCAGCGTCATCGTTCTGCGGCGTGTCCCCGGATGCCCGTCCTCGCGGGAATGACGAATCATTGCGCAAAGCACTGATGCAATGGCCTCAGCCGGATTGCTGCATGCAGCGCTGCAATGCTTCGTCCCAGCGCGGCGGCATGCACAATCCTTGCAGTTTGCCGGTATCCAGTACCGAATAGCGTGGCCGTGTCGCGACAGTCGGATAGCTGGCAGTGGATACCGGCTCCACTTTCGCTTTCGCGGACAGACCCGCGAGCTCGATGATCCGGCGTGCAAAGTCCGCCCGGCTCGTGCTGCCGATTGCGGTCATGTGCAGCAGGCCACCATGCTCCTTCCACCATTGCGCCGTATTCGGCGCAGCCTGCGCCATGGCGAGAAGTTGCGCAGTCATATCGGCAACGGTACGGCACCAGGTCGGCGTACCGAACTGGTCGTCCACCACACGAAGCGTGTCCTGCGTGCGTGCAAGATGCAGTATCGACCGAAGAAAGTTTCGGCCGCGCATGCCGTACACCCATCCGGTGCGCAGGATCAGGTGCGGAATGCCGGCTGCGACAATCGCCTGTTCGCCGGCGAGCTTGGTGCGTCCGTATGCATTCACCGGACCGACAGGATCCTGTTCACGGTACGGTAAGGATGCTTTGCCATCAAACACATAATCGGTGCTGAAATGCACCAGTGCGGCGCCGATGCGCGCGGCCTCTTCCGCCATCACTGCCGGCGCGTCGGCATTGAGGCGCATCGCCATGGCGGACTCGCTCTCGGCGCGATCGACATCGGTGTAGGCGGCGGCATTGACGATCAGCGCCGGCTTCGTGTTATGAATGAAGCGACGGCATTGCGCCGGATCCGACAGATCGAACCTATCGCGTCCCGGCGCAATGATTTCCGTCGCCGTACCGCCGAGCTTTTGCAGGCTGCGCAGCAACTCGTGTCCCACCTGTCCGGTGGCGCCGGCAAGCAGAATCCTCATTCGAAGACGTCGGCATCGGCCAACGGCGGCGCGTTCCGGTCCTTTTCCGATAGCAGCGGCACACCGGTGAGCGGCCATTTGATGCCGATGGACGGATCGTTCCAGCAGACAGCGCGGGCATGCTCCGGCGCAAAATAGTCGGTGGTCTTGTACAGCACTTCGGCCGCTTCGCTGAGCACCGCAAAGCCATGCGCGAAGCCGGGCGGAATCCAGGTCTGGCGGCGATTGTCGGCGGACAGCACCACGCCGGTCCAGCTGCCGAACGTCGGCGACCTGCGCCGCATATCGACGGCCACATCGAACACTTCGCCCGACACGACGCGCACGAGTTTGCCCTGGGTATGCCTGATCTGGTAATGGAGCCCGCGCACCACATTGCGCAGCGAGCGCGAATGGTTGTCTTGCACGAATCGCGCTTCGATGCCGGTCAGTTCGGCGAAACGGCGCTCATTGAAACTTTCGAAAAACATGCCGCGTTCGTCGACCTTCACGTCCGGCTCGATGATGAAGACCTCGCGCAGCGCGGTTGGAGATATCTTCATGGTCAGAACACCCTTTCGGTAAGGATGCGCATCAGGTAGCGGCCGTACTCGTTCTGCAGCAGCGGCTGCGCCAGCGCTTCAAGCCGGGCGGCATCGATATATCCTTTGCGAAAGGCAATCTCTTCCGGACAGGCGACCTTCAGTCCCTGGCGCTTTTCGATGGTGGCGATGAAGCGCGCCGCATCCAGCAGGGATTCATGCGTGCCCGTATCAAGCCATGCCATGCCGCGCCCCATTACTTCGACATTCAGCATGCTGCGCTCCAGGTAGGTTTGATTGATGTCGGTGATTTCCAGTTCGCCGCGCGCGGAAGGCCGGATGGCGGCAGCGATGTCGCAGACGTGATGATCATAGAAATAGAGTCCGGTCACGGCGTAATTGGACTTCGGCGAGGCCGGCTTTTCGGTGATGCTGATCGCGCGCCGCCCGTCATCGAACTCCACCACGCCGTAGCGTTCCGGGTCCTGCACATGATAGGCGAAGATGGTGGCGCCTTCGGGCCGCGACATCGCCAGCCGCAGTTGCGCATCGAGGTCATGACCGTAGTAGATGTTGTCGCCGAGAATCAGCGCAGACGGGCTGACGTCGATATAGCCGCGGCCGATGAGAAACGCCTGTGCAATACCGCCGGGGGATGGTTGCACCGCGTACTGCAGGTTGATCCCCCACTGGCTGCCGTCACCGAGCAGCGCGTGGAAACGCGGCGTATCCTCCGGCGTGGAAATGAGCAGGATGTCGCGTATGCCGGCGAGCATCAAAGTGGTCAGCGGATAGTAGATCATCGGCTTGTCGTACACGGGCAGCAATTGCTTCGACACGGATGTGGTGACAGGATAAAGCCGTGTGCCATTGCCGCCGGCGAGAACGATGCCCTTGCGTTGTCGGGTTTGCATGTTCATGCGCCGGTACCTTCCGCCGACACCGCCTCGGCAGGAGCAAGCCATTGGGGATGGGCGAGACACCACTCGACCGTCTTCCGGATTCCGGTGTCGAAACTTTCAGCGGGCTTCCAGCCGAGTTCGTGCGCAATCCTGCCCGCATCGACCGCATAGCGCCGGTCATGCCCGGGCCGGTCGGCGACGAAGGCGATCTGCCTGCGGTAGCTGTGACCGTCGGCGCGCGGCGTCAGGCGGTCGAGCAGGTCGCATAGCAGGTTCACGACGTCGAGATTGGTCTTTTCGCTGTTGCCACCGATGTGGTACGTCGCTCCCGGCACGCCACCGGCGAGCACGCTGCGCAAGGCCGCGCAATGGTCGCCGACATACAGCCAGTCGCGCACGTTATGGCCGTCCCCGTACAGCGGCAGCGGCTTGTCCGCCAGCGCATTGGCGATGGTCAGGGGAATCAGTTTTTCCGGAAACTGATAGGGACCGTAATTGTTGGTGCAATGGGTGGCGAGCATCGGCAGGCCATAGGTATGGTGCCAGGCGCGAACCAGGTGATCGCTGGCCGCCTTGGAGGCTGCATACGGACTGTTTGGTGCGTACGGGCTGGCTTCATTGAATGGCGGGTCGCCCGGATCGAGCGATCCGTACACTTCGTCGGTAGACACGTGCAGGAAACGGAAACTGTTCTTTTCCTCTCCAGTCAGGCTTGCCATATACCGGCGCGCCGCTTCCAGCAGGCTGAAGGTGCCGCAGACGTTGGTGGCGATAAAGGCGGCGGGATCCGCGATCGAGCGGTCGACATGGCTTTCGGCGGCGAAATGCACCACCGCACGCGGACGATAGGTATGGAACACGGCGTGCATGCGTTCCTGATCGCCTATATCGGCCTGCATGAAAATGTGCCGTGCATCCTCGCGCACAGCCGACAACTTGGCGATATTGCCGGAGTAAGTCAGCTTGTCGATGTTGACGACCGGCTCGTCGCTATGCGCAAGCCAGTCGAGGATGAAATTGGCGCCGATGAATCCGGCACCGCCGGTGACAAGAATCATGCGAAAAATCTTTCTGCTTCTTGGATATTTGGCTAACTTGAAAGCGTGGCCCGACCGGGATGATTCCAGATGTATTCCGGCAAGCCAAACGGTGATTTTCTCATACCGCCTTGTTTCATAGTGTCTTGCCGGCGGGAAGCGCGACCCTGAACATGAGTCCTCCCGTTATTTTCGTTGCACCGACCAGTTGCGTCACATCGTCTTCATGCTTTCCAGGTATGAGCACGCGCAAGCATCCGTACATCATCAGTATGGAAAATTCGATGTAACTGAACGTTGGTTATTTACCGCGCTCATACTAAAAACCTTGGCTGCCACATGGACGACGATATCCGCAACGAACAAGCCAGACTGGAGGCGCTGAAATCTTTTCAGATCCTTGATACGTCCAGGGAAGAAACATTCGATCGCCTGGCCGCTCTTGCTGCCCGCATTTGTGAAACCCCCATGGCAATCATTACGCTGATCGATGAGGAAAGGCAGTGGTTCAAGGCAACAGTCGGGCTGGATGTGCGGGAAACCGAACGGGCCATCTCCTTTTGCACCTATACAATCCATGCCAAGGATCTGCTTCTGGTGCCTGATGCCACCACCGATCCCCGCTTCCTCGGCAACCCCCTGGTCACGAACCAGCCGGGCATCAGGGCTTATGCCGGCGTACCCCTGATTACTTCCGATGGCTTCGCCATCGGTTCGCTCGCCGTGCTGGACACGACGCCGCGTCAAATGAAAGATGCGCAACTGGCTGCCCTGCATCTGCTGGCGGACCATGTGATGAAGGAATTCGAACTTCGTCTGCGCCGGTTGAATGTCGAACAGCTGCTGGAGGAACGCACCGCCCACGCCGATGCGTACAAGCGCCAGACCAGGCATCTCAATAATGCCCAGCATGTGGCAGGCGTCGGAAGCTGGGAACTCGGACTGGAAAACAATGTGTTGTACTGGTCGGAGGAAACCTACCGCATCTTCGGGGTTGAGCGGGATTTGTTCAAGCCGGACTTCGATGCGCTCATGTCGCTGATCCATCCAGAGGACCGGGCGAAAATGATGACGGCACAGCAGCAGGTACTGCAGGGCGTTCGCCATCTCGACATAGAACACCGCGTCATCCGGCCCGGCGGCGAGATCCGGCATGTACAAGAGCGCGCCGAACTGATCGATGTCGATGGACAACTGGTGTTGTCAGGCACCGTAAGGGATATCACCGTCGAACGGAAAACGCAGGAACATCTGCGCCTGCTGGAGGCATGCATCGCCTGCATGGATGACGTGGTGATGATCACCGAGGCCGAACCCCTGGATGAGCCCGGACCGCGTGTCGTGTTCGTGAACGATGCATTCGAGCGGCGCACCGGTTATCGGCGCGACGAAATCATCGGCAGGTCGCCGCGCCTGCTCCAGGGTCCGAAAACGGCGCGCGCCGAAATACGGACGATGCGCAAGGCGCTGGAGGCGAAATTGCCGGTCGATGTCGAGATCATCAACTACACCAAGGATGGCCGCGAGTTCTGGCTGGAAAACAATATCGTTCCCGTGACGGACGAATCGGGATATGCACGGCATTTCGTCGGCATCCAGCGCGATGTCACGGAGCGCAAGATGCGCATGCTCGAACTGGCCAATACCAACCGGTCACTGCAAATGCTCAGTCGGTGCGCCCAGGCACTCATCAAGGCCGAAAAGGAAGAGGAACTGCTTGTACAGATTTGCAAGCTGGCAGTCGACATCGGCGGTTACAGGATGGCGTGGGTGGGATATGCGCAGGACGACGTGCAATGCAGTATCGTGCCGATGGCATACGCCGGTCCCGACGAAGACGGCAAGTCCTATTTGAACGAACTTCAGCTCAGCTGGGCCGAGAACAACCCCACCGGACAGGGTCCGGGCGGTCGCACAATCCGTACCGGGCGACCGGTCATCCTTGAGGACATCTCCCGTGAGCCCAGCTTTGCGCTCTGGATGTCGTCCGCGCAACGGCGGGGATACCAAGGTGTGATATCGCTTCCCTTGCGAAGCAAGGGCCGCACATTCGGATTTTTCGCCATGTACTCACGCGAAGTCCGTCCGGTGGCCGACAAGGAAATTTCACTACTGCAGGAGCTGGCAGATAACCTGGCGTACGGCATTGGTGCATTGCGGGCCGAAGCGGAAAGGCAGCGAACCCAGACTGCGATGCTGAAGGTGGCAGCAGGCGTTTCAGCAAGCACCGACACCTCGTTCTTCCAGCAGCTTGCCGCCAACATGGCCGACGCTCTGGGTGCAAACGGGACCTTCGTCGCGCGCATCCTGCCCGGCGAGCCACTCACGGTCCGCATCGTGGCGGGCGTGGTTGACGGCGAGCCGGCTGCCGGTTTCGACTATCCGCTTGCCGGCACGCCGTGCGAAACGCTGGCAAGGCAACGCCACTGGATCGTTCCGGATCGTCTTGATGAACGGTATCCGGAATCGGGAAAACTGGGTGAACCGCTCGGCTCGCTGAAAGCGCGCGCCTATGCCGGCAAGCGCCTCGACGATTCCACCGGGCGCACGATCGGCCTGGTGTATGCGCTGTATCGTCAACCGTTGCGGGATACCGGCCTGGTGCTGTCCACCCTGCAGATTTTCGCCGCACGCGCCGCCGGCGAACTGGAACGTCTCGATACCGATATGCGCATTCGCAACCAGGCATCGCTGCTCGACAAGGCCCAGGATGCCATCATGGTCTGCGATACCGCCCACCGTGTGCTGTTCTGGAACAAGGGCGCGGAACGGCTCTACGGGTGGACGCAGGCAGAAACGGTCGGGCAGCAGATCAACGTGCTGCTTGGCGAAGACGAATCAACCTATTTCATGGCCGTAGGCAAGACACTGGTGCAAGGCGAGTGGACCGGCGAAATCGAGCAGCAGAGCAAGGATGGCCGGTTACTGATCGTTGAAAGCCACTGGACCCTTGTCCGGGATGAAAACGGCACGCCGCAATCCATACTCAAAATCAATACCGACATCACGCATCGCAAGGCGAGTGAACGGGAAATCCAGCATCTTGCCTTTTACGATTCGCTGACCCGCCTGCCGAACCGCCTGTTGCTGATCGATCGCCTGCAGCATGCCATCGCAACCGTCGCTCGCAACCGGCATACCGGCGCACTGCTGTTCATCGATCTCGATAACTTCAAGACCCTGAACGATACTCTGGGCCATGATTTCGGCGACATGCTGCTCAAGCAGGTGGCTCAGCGCCTGAAAGCCTGCGTGCGCGACAGCAATACGGTTGCACGCCTGGGCGGCGATGAGTTTGTTGTGCTGCTGGAAGATTTGAGCCCGCATACCAAGCATTCCGTTGCGCAGGCAAAAACCGTCGCTGAAAACATCCTCGCCGCCTTCAGTCATCCCTTCCAGCTCGACAGTCACGAACACAATACGACGCCCAGCATCGGCATCACGTTGTTCAGCGGCAATTCCAGCACCATCGATGAACTGTTAAAGCGCGCCGATCTGGCGATGTATCAGGCCAAGGCGGCGGGCCGCAACACCTTGCGGTTCTTCGATCCCCAGATGCAAACCATCGTCAGCGCCCGCGCTGCGCTCGAAGCCGATTTCCGGCACGGTCTGCTTCACGACGAATTCGTGCTGCATTATCAGACCCAGAGCGACGCCAACGGCCATACGATCGGCGTCGAAGCGCTGGTGCGCTGGCAGCATAAGCGGCGCGGCATGGTATCGCCAGCCGCATTCATTCCGCTGGCTGAAGAAACCGGGTTGATCGTGCGGCTGGGCCAGTGGGTGATTGAAACCGCCTGCGCGCAGCTCGCCACGTGGGCGCGGCAGGAAAAAACTGCCGGTTTAGATGTCTCGGTGAATGTCAGTGCACGGCAGTTCAGGCATCCGGATTTCGTGGACCAGGTGATGGACGCGCTGGAACGCACCGGCGCGAATCCGCAAAAGCTCAAGCTCGAACTGACGGAGAGCCTGCTCCTTGAAAACGTCGAGGAAACCATCGTCAAGATGACAGCGCTGAAAAAGAAAGGCGTCGGATTTTCGCTCGACGATTTCGGCACCGGCTATTCGTCGCTCGCCTACCTGAAACGGTTGCCCCTCGACCAATTGAAAATCGATCAATCCTTCGTCCGCGACGTGCTCACCGATCCCAACGACGCGGCAATCGCGCGCACCATCGTCGCTCTTGGCCGCAGTCTCGGGCTGTCCGTCATGGCGGAAGGCGTGGAGACGATAGCGCAACGGGATTTCCTTGCGCATCATGGCTGTCATGCTTATCAGGGCTTCCTGTTCAGCCAGCCGATGCCGGCGGAGAGGCTGTGACAAAAAATTGAATTCGCACAATAAGCCTCGAAGTGGACCGCGAAGCAGACCTTTCATTCATGCGCAGCGAACGCCAGGGTGTCCGGGTTCCTGGCTCCTCCGGCGAGGCGCATCGGCGAACTGCTTGCATTGCAATAATGAAGACACTCTACTGCCCCGGATTCACGTCTTCACGGAGTTGGCGGGAGAGTAAGGCAAAAGTGTGGTGCATGGCATCACAAAAAAATGCGCTGCGCTCCGGAGCTAAAAACACGCCCTGCACTCGAAGTTTCAAGAACCGGCTGATACACCTCAATACGAGCGTGTTTATGAATGCTACCTTGTACCAACAACCCCGCACCGCCATTCCCCATGCGCCGAACCGCCCTCTATAGCCGTGGCAGCAGACCGGCCGCAGCACAGTCTGCCGAAATCCAGGAACCCTCCCCGGATTCATCCAGAGATACGTCTCGGGAGTCGATCGAAACGCCGGCACGAAAGCCGCGTTCGCGTATCGGCGCCCTGCTGGCCCGCTGGCCGCGCACCGTCTTTGTGCTGTGCGGCGCGCTCGGCGCGGCAATGGTCGCCGCACTATTTGTGGGCATCAATCCCTTGCCCTACAAACTGACCCAGAAGGATATCGATCTCGCCGTCATGCGTACGCTGGAAACGGCGGTGTTGCCTTCGCCCGCGACACGCGCCTATGCCGCCGTCCTGCCGTCGGTCGTGCGCGTCACCGGCTACAACAAGAAAGAGAAAGGCGAAGAGCCGAACGGCGTCGGCACCGGCGTCGTGATCGTCGACAAGGGGTTGATTTTGACCAACCTGCACGTCGTCCAGGGTTCGGAGCGCTTGAAGATCACCTTCGCCAACGGCATGGAAACCGGCGCATCGGTCGTCAATACGCAGCCGGAAAACGATCTTGCCGTATTGCAGGCGGAAACCGTGCCGGATGATCTCGTCGCCGCCACCATGCGTTCCACCGACAAGCTGGTGCCGGGCGACCATGTGTTCGCCATCGGTTTTCCATTCGGCATCGGCCCGTCGCTGTCGGCGGGCGTGGTGTCGGGCCTCAAGCGGAATTACAAATCGCCCGAAGGCGAGCAGGAATTGCGAAACCTGATCCAGTTCGATGCGGCAGCCAATCCGGGCAACTCCGGCGGCCCGCTGGTTACCTCTGAAGGCGAGGTGGTCGGCATCATCACTGCCATTCTCAATCCCACCGAGCAATCGGTATTCATCGGTATCGGCTTCGCGGTACCAATCGAAAACGCGGCGGCCGCAGCCGGCATGCCGCCTTTCTGAACACTGAAAAGGAAACAATGGATACTCAATACGCGAATGGCCAGGGCGGCAACGCCGATGTACCGGCATTGATGGAAAGCATCTTGTATGAAGTGAAGCGGGTTGTCGTCGGCCAGGATCGCTTCCTTGAGCGCGTCATGGTGGCCATGCTTGCGCAGGGACACCTGCTGGTCGAAGGCGTGCCGGGCCTGGCGAAAACCCTGACGGTGAAGACGCTGGCGCAGACGATCCGCGGTTCGTTCAAGCGTATCCAGTTCACGCCGGACCTGGTGCCGGCGGACCTCGTCGGCACGCGTATCTACAACCAGCGCACCGGCGACTTCAGCACGTCGCTCGGCCCGGTATTCACCAACCTGCTGCTGGCGGATGAGATCAACCGCGCCCCGGCCAAGGTGCAAAGCGCATTGCTGGAGGTCATGCAGGAGCGGCAGGTCACCATCGCCGGCGACACGCATCGCGTACCGGAACCCTTCCTCGTCATGGCGACGCAAAACCCGATCGAAACCGAGGGCACGTATCCGCTGCCCGAAGCGCAGGTCGACCGCTTCATGATGAAGGTGCTGGTCGATTACCCGACCGACCAGGAGGAATTCGTGATCGTCGAGCGCGTCACCGGTCCGTCCATCTCGGTCAATTCGGTGGCGACGACCGAACAGCTTCACGCGCTGCAGGCGGAATGCCGCGAAGTGTATGTCGATCCGTCGCTTATCCAGTATGCGGTACGGCTGGTGTCGGCGACCCGCTCACCGGCACGGCACGGCCTGAAGGACATGGCGCGCTTCATCGAGTATGGCGCCAGCCCGCGTGCGACCATCAACCTGATCGAAGGCGCCCGTGCGCTGGCATTCCTGCGCGGACGGCGATATGCATTGACCGACGATGTGAAAGACCTTGCCGCCGATGTATTGCGGCACCGCGTGGTGCTGACCTATGAAGCGCTGTCGGAATCGGTGAGCACCGACAAGGTGATCGAGCAGATCCTCGCCAAGGTAAAGGCGCCTGAAAAAATTCTGGAGTTCCATGCCAAACCTGTCGTCCACGCCTGAGCACCTGCTGCGCCGCCTGGAATGGACGGTGATCCGCCGTCTGGACGGTTTGCTGCAGGGCGATTACCGCACGCTGATGCGCGGCGCCGGCATGGATCTGGCCGACCTGCGCGAATACCAGCATGGCGACGATGTCCGCCATATCGACTGGAACGTGACGGCACGGCTGCAGGTACCCCATGTGCGCGAATTCACCGAGGACCGCGAGATGACCGCCTGGTTTCTACTCGACCTCAGTCCGTCGGTGGACTTCGGTTCCGGCGACGTGCGCAAGCGGGCCGTCTCCGCCGAGTTCGTCGCCATCCTCGCACGCCTGCTGACGCGCCACGGCAACCGCGTCGGCGCGATTCTCTACGGCAGCGGCGTTGAACGGGTCATCCCACCCGGCAGCGGAAGACGGCATGTATTGCATCTTCTCAAGCAGATGCTGGAGCGGCCGGAAGGCACCGCCGGCGGCGAGACGAAACTGCTGGATCTGCTGCATGCGGGCGGCGGCATGGTGCAGCGGCGCTCGACCATGTTCGTCGTGTCGGATTTCATCAGCGCGCCTGGTTGGGAACAGGCGCTGGGCCAGCTGGTACGGCGCCATGAAGTGACCGCGGTGCGGCTGTCCGATCCGCTGGAGAAAGATCTTCCCGACCTCGGCCTGCTGACGCTGGAAGACGCGGAGACCGGCGAGCAATTGCTGGTCGATACCCATGACGCCGGATTTCGCCGGCGCCTGTCCGAACTGGCCGCGGAACGCGAAACGACGCTGCGGCAAACACTGGCGGCAGCCGGCGTGGATACGCTGGAACTGTCGACCGATGACAATCTGATCGAAGCCTTGCTGCGCTTCACCGATCTGCGCAAGCGCCGGGTGCGCGGCAGCGCGGGCAGCGGACTTCCTGCACACTTGCGCCCGGCGCTGATGGAGTCGTAGGCATGAAATTCCTCTGGCCTGAAATGTCATGGTTGTTGCTTCTGCTGCCGATGCTGGTCGGCATTTATGTCCTGATGCTGAAGCGCAAAAAGAAGATGCAGGTGAAGTACGCCAGCCTCGGTCTGGTCAAACAGGCGATCGGCGCGAAGCAGACATGGAAACGTCATGTACCGCCTGCGCTGTTCCTGCTGGGCATCGGCGCGATGCTGTTCGCCGGCACCCGGCCGACGGCGGTGATGACGCTTCCCTCGCAGCAGCAGACGATCATTCTGGCGATCGACGTGTCCGGCAGCATGCGGGCCACCGATGTGAAGCCGAACCGCATGGTCGCGGCGCAGAATGCGGCCAAGGCCTTCCTGAAGGAGTTGCCGTCGCACGTCAAGGTCGGCATCGTCGCCTTCGCCGGCACCGCCGCGGTCGTGCAGGCGCCGACGCTGGCCCGCGACGACCTCGTCAACGCGATCGAGCGCTTCCAGCTGCAGCGCGGCACCGCCATCGGTAACGGCATCGTGCTGTCGCTGGCCGCCCTTTTCCCGGATGCCGGCATCAACCTGGAAGGCGCGGATCAGAAGGAACTGCGCAGCCGCTCAATAGACAAGGCGGGCGAGGCGGAAAAGAAAGATTTCAAACCGGTGCCGCCGGGTTCGAACACTTCGTCGGCGGTCATCCTGCTGACTGACGGGCAGCCGACTACCGGCGTCGATACGATGGATGCCGCCCGCATGGCCGCTGACCGCGGTGTGCGCATCTACACCGTCGGTGTCGGCACGGTGGCGGGTGAAACCATCGGCTTCGAGGGCTGGTCGATGCGGGTGAGGCTGGACGAGGAAACGCTGAAGAAAGTGTCCAACATGACTCATGCGTCCTACTTCTATGCCGGCACCGCCGACGATTTGAAGGATGTCTACGAATCGCTCAGCACGAAGCTCGTGTTCGAGAAGAAGGAAACCGAAATCACCGCGCTGTTCGCGCTGGCCGGCGCCGTGCTGGCAACCCTCGCCGCAGCGCTGTCCATGCTCTGGTTCAACCGCATCGTCTAGCCTGGATTTTTCATCAGGACGCGGAATGATGGCGCGCGAGTGGCGAGGCAGTTTGCGATTCCGTGACAAGCCAATAGCTGGTCTATTGGCGCGAAGCGGAAACGCAAAATGGCCGCAAATCGCACGCCAGCACCCGCGTAGGCCAGCGGTACAATTGGATCTGACTGTAGCAAGCCGCACGCCGATTAAACATACGCCTTCCAGTCAAGTTAAAGGCCGCTCTGGTTAAATATCCAGGTTAGGGTCGTCGCAACCGGTTGCGCAGGCTCTTATAGCTTCGCCTGGATTTGCTTTTGCAGCTCCAGGTAGCGCGGGAGCCTCGTGCCGCCGAGCGCGACCGCCCGGCTGATGGCCGTCGCCGCTTCATTCACCTTCCCCTTATCCAGCAAGGCCTGCGCAAGGTTGTTCCATGCATCGGCGAATTCGGGATGCAGGTTTGCCAGCTTCTGGTACGCCAGGATGGCCGCATCAAGCTGGCCTTGACCGTAGGCGGTATTGCCTGCCCCCAGCCACAGGGTCCGATGCGAAGGCCATCTTTCCAGGCCGGTGGCATAGGCCGTTCCTGCAGCGGCGGGCGCGATGCGCTCCAGGGTCGCCGCCGATGCCGCATAGGCATCCGGCTCGGCGCTTGCCGGCAGACGGGTGGGCGGCAGGAGCAGCATGGCCCATTTGTCGGCCCGCGCCCAGGTGCGTTCAAAGGTGTACAGCGACATCTCCAGCTTCTCGGTACGACCGGAATGGAGCTGCAGGATATTGGTGTCGCGGTCGAATCCGATCACGACGGCGTAGTGCCATACGGGTGCAAACGAGAAGGAGAGATTCTGCAGGACGATCACCGGATTGCCGGCCGCGATTTCCTGCAGCAGCGTTTCGATGTTGGGTTGAAGCCTGTACGGCAGCAGGCCATGGCGCCGTCCGGCGGCAAACATTTCTACCTGGAGCGAGCCTTGGCGTCCCGGCACGTAGACCTGGTCGGCGAGTTGCTCCGGCTGCAGGCGCGCGCCGGCGGCGCCGGCCGCCATGGCCAGCGCGGCGGGTCCGCAGTGGTAATCCTCCTGCGGATAGAACGGAACGCCTGCAATCAGGGCCGATGCCGGCAGCGCATCAGGCCAGCGCTGCTGCAGCGACGCCATCTGCGGCGTTGCGCAGCCTGCCAGCAAGGCAACGCCGCAGACAAGGGCGGCCACAGTCGAGGCCGCCTTTCGTCGTGGCGCGTTGCGGATCATCGAACCGAGCGGGTGAACGGGAAGATTTTCGTGAAGCCGAGGATGTCGGTCACCAGCAGGATGATGAAGACGGTGAACAGAACGCCGAGGACATCGCCGCCGGCGGGCATCTGGTCGATGCGGCCGGCCAGTTGCTGTACTTCCTCGTCGGACAGCGTGCCGACGCGGTCGATCGCAGCCTGCGGATCCACGCCCTGTGCTTCAAGCGATTTGCGTATGTCGTCCCGCGCCAGGAAGCCGGTGATGCGCTCGCGCTCGGCTGTCGTACCCGCCGTGATCGTGCCGGTCGCCTCTTCGGTCGAGACAATCGCCGCGAAAGCCTGCATCGGCAGGGTGATGCTGGTCAGGCATACGATCAGGAAGGACGCAATAAATCGTTTGAAGTGGGACATGTTTTTCTCCAGGAAGAGGGATCGAAGCGAAGATGAATGGCAAATGGAAATACGCCGTTGTCGCGCGGCAATAAGTACTGACGTCGACACGGCGCAGTTCAAGTTAGGTTGTACTAAGTTTTGCCCCTCTGATGTTGATGGATATCAGTGCTGACGACTAATGTTGAACATTTTGCTATCATTTGGCCCCGGATTTCGCATGCCGCCAAGGCGGAATCCGATAATGAATTCGCTTTTTCGACGAACCGGAACTCGCAGAGGAACCGGACATCGTATCGACTCTCATATCTCGACTTGAGTCGGAACGTCCGGCTCGTTCCCGGCTTGGTTCGCAATTGCGAATATAAAGTCGCTATGCCATCTATAAATACTATTAATTTCTATAGTTCATAGATCGCTGCTATCATTCATCTATCCATTTTCATCAACCAAGACGAGAGAGTATCTATGTCCCTGATCAATACCCAAGTCAAACCTTTCACCGCCACCGCATATCACAACGGCAAATTCGTGCCGGTGACGGATGCCGATCTGAAAGGCAAATGGTCCGTGGTGTTTTTCTACCCTGCCGACTTTACTTTCGTCTGCCCCACCGAGCTGGGCGACCTCGCCGACAACTATGCGAAATTCCAGGAGCTCGGCGTTGAAATCTACGGTGTGTCGACTGACAGCCACTTCACCCACAAGGCATGGCACGACACATCCGAAACCATCGGCAAGCTCCAGTATCCGATGATCGGCGATCCGACCGGCACGATCACCCGCAATTTCGACGTGATGATCGAAGAAGAAGGCATGGCACTGCGCGGCACGTTCGTCATCAATCCGGAAGGCCAGATCAAGCTGTGCGAAATCCATGACAACGGCATCGGCCGCGACGCCTCGGAACTGCTGCGCAAGGTGCAGGCAGCGCAATACGTCGCGTCGCACCCGGGCGAAGTCTGCCCGGCCAAGTGGACTCCAGGCGCAGAAACGCTGGCTCCATCGCTGGAGCTGGTGGGCAAGATCTAAGTATTACAGCGGCGTAGCGGCAGGACGTCCAAGTTTTCAACACCGCCTCACGGTTCCCTCCCCCTCGCAGGGGGAGGGTTAGGGTGGGGGTAGTGAGGTCGAGCAATTGCATGCAGTTGTTCAACCTTCACACCCTACGCGGGCCGCCCCATCCCAATCTTCCCCCTGAAAAGGGGGAAGGAGCCGGCAAGTTGTTCATTTAATCAGTACCACTCCCCGATCAGCAAAATCGGCCGCAGCTCCATGCTGATCCGGCAGTGGCACTGCACACCCTGAAATAGCGTATCAACCAACACGAAAGCGAGATTGCCATGCTGGATGCAAACCTGAAGAATCAACTCAAAGCCTATCTCGAAAAAGTTACCCAGCCCGTCGAGCTCACCGCATCGCTCGATGACGGCGATAAATCCCGCGAGATGCTCGCGCTGCTGAAAGAAATCACCGAACTCTCGCCCCGCATCACGCTGACCGAACGGCGCGGCGATGGCGAACGCACGCCTTCCTTCTCGGTCAACCGGGTCGGCAGCAACATGGGCATCCGTTTCGCCGGCATTCCGATGGGCCATGAATTCACATCGCTGGTGCTCGCGCTTCTGCAAGCCGGCGGCCATCCGCCGAAAGTGGAAGCCGATGTGCTCGACCAGATCCGCAACCTCGAAGGCGAATTCCTTTTCGAGACTTACATATCGCTCTCCTGCCAGAACTGCCCGGACGTGGTGCAGGCATTGAACCTGATGGCCGTGGTCAATCCGAACGTGCGCCATGTCATGATCGACGGCGCGCTGTTTCAGGATGAAGTGAACGAGCGCCAGATCATGTCGGTGCCGACGATCTTCCTGAACGGCCAGAATTTCGGCCAGGGCCGCATGGGCCTGGAAGAGATCCTCGCCAAGCTCGATACCGGCGCCGCGCAGCGCGACGCCGCGAAGATCGCGAAGAAAGACGTATTCGACATGCTGGTCGTCGGCGGCGGTCCTGCCGGCGCCTCGGCAGCAATCTATTCCGCCCGCAAGGGCATCCGCACCGGCGTGGTGGCGGAACGCTTCGGGGGCCAGGTGCTGGATACCATGGGCATCGAAAACTTCATTTCCGTCAAGGAGACCGAAGGACCGAAGCTGGCGGTCGCGCTGGAGCAGCATGTGAAGGAATACGACGTCGACATCATGAACCTGCAGCGCGCAACCGCATTGGTGCCGGGTGACGTCATTGAAGTCAAACTGGCGAGCGGCGCCAGCGTCAGGGCGAAAACCGTCGTGCTGGCCACCGGCGCACGCTGGCGGCAGATGAACGTGCCGGGCGAAGATCAATACCGCAATCGCGGGGTTGCCTATTGCCCGCACTGTGACGGTCCGCTGTTCAAGGGCAAGCGTGTCGCGGTGATCGGCGGCGGCAATTCCGGCGTGGAAGCGGCCATCGACTTGGCGGGCATCGTCGCCCATGTCACGCTGCTGGAATTCGACAGCCAGCTGCGTGCGGACGCGGTACTGCAGCGCAAGCTGCACAGCCTGCCGAACGTCACGGTCATTACGCAAGCGCAGACCACCGAGGTGACCGGCGACGGCGCGAAGGTTAACGGATTGCGCTACACCGACCGCAAGAGCGGCGAATCGCGCCACATCGAACTGGAAGGCATCTTCGTCCAGATCGGCTTGCTGCCGAACACCGACTGGCTCAAGGGAACGGTGGCACTGAGCAATCGCGGTGAAATCGAAGTTGATGCGCGCGGCCAGACCTCGGTGCCGGGCGTGTTCGCGGCAGGCGATGCGACGACGGTGCCGTACAAGCAGATCGTGATCGCGATGGGCGAAGGATCGAAAGCAGCGCTGAGCGCATTCGATCACCTGATCCGCACGACGGCGCCGAAGGAGGATGTTGCGATCGCAGCATAGTGTCGCGGCCCTGGTCTTCCGGCCTGATGATGACATGCAGCAAGAAAACGCCGGCTATCCATGCCGGCGTTTTCTTGCCTGGAAGAACTGAACTTTTTATTCTCATCCCCTTGTGCCGCATCAAGCGATGCCGGACAGGAGTTCGTAACCTGTAGTCCATCCTTCCGAAGCAGGCATGGCACCGATGAGCGAACCCACCAGCGGCAAGGAAAAGGTGCGGGAGTACATGGAACGGCGACAGAACGAACGCCGCAATGATGCACGCTCGCCATTGCACGACCCCGAGCAGATCCGGCGTGAAATCGGATGGGACTGCGTCGAACGAAGGAAGCAGGATCGTCGTGACAATGATGGCGGCAATGGGGGCAATAGCGGCGGCAACAACTGACTGCGTCGTCGCGAAACGATACCTGCTCCTGCTTATTCGCTTCGCTTGCTGACTTAGACCCGCAAACCGGGTGCGACCGGCTTTTGCATGCGATCGGCGATCAGCGTGATTTCCAGCGTCTGCATTTCATTTCCGATCGCGGTCAGGTCCATGTTTGCCTGTGCCACCTTGGGAAACAGTTCCTGCTCCTCCGATTCGATGTGCGCAAGGATTGCGTCTGCCAGCTGACGATAAAGTTGCGGCGCGAGCGGATCGTCGTCATCCATCAATCGCAAGGTTTCGATCAGCCGGGTGGCCTGATCATGCTCCTGTTCGCACCGGTCGATGAGCGACGGGTCAGCCTCGCGCACTCGAGGATAGAAGACCCGTTCCTCGATCGCCGCGTGCATGTCCAGCAGCAACAAAACGTGCCGGCCCAACCCTTTCTTTTCATCCGCATCCTGCGCCTGAAAATACCGCTCGAATAATTCCCTGACGAAGCGGTGATCGGTCTTGAGCGCTTCCATCGGTTGATCCACCGGAAAGTCCCCGCGTTGGTACGCACTGAAATCCATGTCCATGTACTGCTCCTTGCTGAAGATAGAGGGACATTGGAGTGTAGAGTGCCGCACTTTGATTGCAAGGCCTCTTTGCTTGATGGTTTTCAAGCGTTATGAGGAACTTCAGGCACGTGATTTCGCTGTGAAACAGCATACGCAAATACATGGATGATTCCGAACGGCACGCCGGGCTGCTTATCCCGGTCCGGCCATATGGCGTTTCAGGCACCCGATAGCCGGCCACCTGAAGCCCGGCCGGCCTTATTCTGCCGGCGTTTCGGAAAGATCGGCCGATTCAATCTTCGACACCAGCAGGCGATCGATGCGGTTGCGATCCATGTCGACCACCTCGAAGCGGTAGCCATCCCATTCGAAATGTTCGGCGGTGTTCGGGATACGGCCGAACTGGGTGAGCACGAAGCCGGCGAGCGTGTGGTAGGTACCGGAGGATTCTTCCGGAAACCGGGCCTCGGTCTGCAGCAGCTCGCGGAACCGGTCGAAGGAGACGCCGCCATCGATCAGCCAGCTTCCATCGTCCCGCTGTACCGCGTCGGCTTCCTGCTGCTCATCGATAACGGAGACGTCGCCCACCAGCGCGCCCATCACGTCGCTTAATGTGACCATGCCCTCGATCTCGCCGTATTCATCGACCACCAGTGCCAGTTCGGCGCGGTTCTTCTTCAGTGCCTCCAGGAGCTGCATGCCGCTGAGGGATTCGGGCACATACAACGGTGGCTTGGTGACCGCGGCGATATCGATATTGGACAGGGATTTGCTGCGGATCGATTGTTCGAACAGATCGCCGGCGTGGACGATGCCGATGACCTGCGAACGGTCGCCGTCGCACACCGGAAAGCGGCTGTAGGGACTATCGGCGATCCTGGCGAGATTCTTCTCGACAGTGTCGTTGAGATCAATGAATTCGAGATCGGTGCGCGGCGTCATCAACGCGGCCAGACGCTGGTCGTCGAGCCGCAGGGCCCGGGTCACGATGTCGTGCTCGGTCTTTTCGAACAGGCCGGCGTCGGTCCCCTCTCTCAGCATGCCGGTGATGTCCTCTTCCGTCACCGCGCTATCCGTCGTTTTGTGCAATCCCAGCAGACGCATGATGAATTCCGTAGCGACCGACAGGATCTTGACGAACGGCCCCATGACGCGGGACAGCCATTGCATCGGCACGGAGATCAGCGTGGCGACCGTTTCCGGGTATTGCATCGCGATGCGCTTGGGTACCAGTTCGCCGAGGATGATCGATGCGAACGTGATGCCGATGACAACGATGGCGAGCGCGATTTCACGCGCATAGTCGGCAATCACGGCAACAGTCGCGATGTTCGGTGTCAGCCGTTCCACCAGCGAAGCTTCACCGAAGGCGCCGTTGAAAATGCCGATCAGGGTGATACCCACCTGGACCGTGGAGAGAAACCGGCTCGGGCTGTCCGCGAGCTGCAGGGCGGCACGTGCGCCGCGGCTGCCGTTTTCTGAGAGTTTTTCCAGCCGCATGCGTTTGGAGGAAACGATGGCCAGTTCGGACATGGCGAAAACGCCGTTGAGAAGAATGAGACCCAGGATAATTAATATATCCACCGAGGTAGAACGACACGGTTATCCCGTCAGTTCCGGTTGTTGAAGAACCGGTATTGTACTCGGGCGACATGGCATTCGAAATAAGATGACTAAATGATAATTCCTTAGTGCAACATTCATGCGGCCGCACTTGCGCCGATACATCAACATCCCGCGCTGATGACATCGCGGCGTAACAATGGTTATCAATAATGTGACTCCTTCTTAGCCATGGGACGACATCATGAAGTTGCTCTTGAACATCGTTTTGACGGCAGGCGCTTTCAGCCTGTTTCCATTGACGGCACAAAGCGCCGATGCAGGCCATAAGGATGCTCATCCGGCCAAACACACTAAGGCACATGCAAAAGACCGCCTTCCTGCCAAGCTGGTACTGGCGCATCGCGGCGCGAGCGCATTGCGGCCGGAACATACCATCGAGGCCTATGCCAAGGCGATCGAGGACGGCGCGGACGTCATCGAGCCGGATCTGGTCATTACCAGGGACGGCGTGCTTGTCGCCCGGCATGAGAATGAAATCTCCGGCACGACCGATGTCGCGGACCGGCCGGAATTCGCCGGCCGCAAGACCACCAAGCTGATCGATAACGTCGCGATCACCGGCTGGTTCACCGAAGACTTCACGCTGGCCGAACTCAAGACGCTGAAGGCAAAGGAACGCATCCCGCGCAACCGTCCCGCCAACACCCAGTACGACGGCCAGTTCCGGATTCCGACGCTGCAGGAAGTCATCGACCTCGCGCAGAGCAAATCCCTGGAAACAGGACGCACCATCGGCATTTACCCGGAAACCAAGCACCCGAGCTACTTCAAGTCGATCAACCTGCCGCTCGAAAAGCGCCTGGTCGATACCCTGCATGCCAATGGCTATCGCGGCCGGAAAGCGCCAGTGTTCATCCAGTCGTTCGAGGTGGCCAATCTGAAGGAAATCCGCGCCATGACCGGCCTGCCGATCGTCCAGTTGCTGTCGGGTTCCGGCAAGCCGGAGGACTTCCGCCTGTCCGGCGACAGCCGCACCTATGCCGATATCGCCACGCCCGCCGGGCTGCTGGAAGTCGCGACCTATGCCGATGGCATCGGTCCATCCAAGGAAATGGTCATTCCGCGTGACCGCGCCAACAACCTGGCCGCGCCCACCGCGCTGGTACGCGACGCACATGCCGCCAAGCTGCTGGTGCATCCGTACACGTTCAGGCCGGAAAACCCCTTCCTCCCGGCAAACCTGCGCAAGGGTGACCCGGCATCGCCGTCGCAGCGCGGCGACATGGCGGCGGAGATCACCGCCTTCCTGGAAGCCGGGGTCGACGGATTCTTCACCGACGATCCGGCGATCGGCAGGTCGGCATTGGATGCCTTCCTGAAAAAGTAAGCGCCGGCATCCTCCCAAGACCGTTGCGGTGGTTCCCGGAACCTCGCAACGGTCAAATTAATGCTTGCAGGAAACTCTGGTGCCGAAGTATCGTACCGGTAGTCAGGGAGAATGCAATGAACTCCATTAGAAGGAGTGCCGCGCACAAAAGCGGCGCCGCGACCATGCGGCAAGTCTTATTCGGTATCGCGCTATGCAGCATGGCGACCACACATGCCGAAGACCTCAAGATTTACCGGTCGTACGATGGCCAGGTTCCAACCTATTCCGATCGGCCGATCAACAAGACATCGCAGGTCTTCGCCCGCTTCGACGGCAACCGGCTGTGGCCGCGCGCCGGAACCGGGCCGGTTTCGCTCCCCCAGCTCACCGCCCGCCGCACGGCCCTGGACCCGCTGGTGCAGCGCGTCGCCACGGCCCATGGCCTCCAGCCGGCACTACTCAAGGCGATCATCGAAGTCGAATCCGGATTCAATTCCCGTGCCCTGTCACCCAAGGGCGCGGTTGGGCTGATGCAGGTGATGCCGGCCACCGCCGCTCGCTATGGGCGGTTCGATCTGTATTCCCCGGAGCAGAATGTCGACGTCGGCGCACGCTACCTGCGCGATCTGCTAGGAATGTTCGGCGGCGACGTGCAGCTTGCGGTGGCGGCCTATAACGCCGGAGAAAATGCGGTGATCCGGCACGGACGCAGGGTGCCGCCCTATTCCGAGACTATCAAGTACGTGCCGATGGTGCTGGACAGATACAAACGCTTCCAGGGACAGGCGGGGCCCTGACGCCGGCACGGGTGCGCGCCTCCGGCGGAGCCGGGCGGCGACATCATGCTTTCGGGGATGCTTTCGTCTTCCTGCGAAAGTGCAGCGTATGCGCCAGCAGCGCCCACTCCCATTCTTCCCGGTAGAGCGCTACGCTCAACTCCATGTATTGGTACACCGGACCGCAATCGCAGCATTCCGGGCATTCAAGATCGGTAATGCGCTGCGCCATTGCTTCCGCGAGCCGCTCCAGGTCCTGAACCGTAATCTCGTGTTTTTCCATATCTTGCCCTTGGTCTAGTCAGACGTTAGGCATTATGGAAAGACATCAGTTCGCAGTTCTGGCGTGATGCAGCGCACCAGGCAGCAACAAATTTGCGGTGCAATCCGCCCGGCAATCCATAAGGCATCCGCGGCTGCGCAATCAAACCGCCGGCGGGATGCGTTGCATCGAATACCGGCAGGATTGTGCGCTTGTGCGGCCCTGAGCCGCAGTAATCCCCCTTACGGAACTCGCCCTCTCCTTCTCCCGCCCGGTTATTTGGCCGGATCCGGGGGCGGCACGGCAAACAGGGACTCGTCGTTCTTCTCCGTCCCGTACGACGGCGCGGCCCCCTCGTTGAACAATTGCTCCATGACTTTCGGATCGGTCGGCAAGACGGCGCTTCCTTTATCAAGCAATCCGGCGACCATCATCGGGAAGGACACGACGAGCGCCACCATGAGCATTTGCAGCACCACCCAGGGCACCGCGCCCCAATAGATATCGGAGCTCTTGACTTCCTTCGGCGCCACGCCGCGCAGGTAAAACAGCGCAAATCCGAAAGGTGGATGCATGAAGGAGGTCTGCATGTTCACACAGAGGGTGACGCCGAACCAGACCAGCGCCGCGACCGATGCCGCTTCCGGGGTTCCCATATAGGGTAGCATGACCGGGGAAAGAATCTTTTCGGCAACCGGCGCGAGGATAGGCACGACGATGAACGCGATTTCAAAGAAGTCGAGGAAGAACGCAAGGAAGAAGACGAACAGATTCACGACGATCATGAAACCGATCCATCCGCCGGGCAGGCTGGTGAATAGGTGCTCGACCCAGATGCCGCCGTCCACGCCAAGGAACACCACCGTGAAGCAGGACGATCCGATGAGGATGTACACCACCATCGAGGTAAGCCGCATGGTCGACTGATAGCCTTGCACGATCAGGTTGCGCAAGTCCCTGATGTGGCTGGCGCGCGCGGCGAGCCAGATGAGCGCGATGTACACCGCAGCCAGCGACGCCTGCAGGAAAGGTTTCGCCTTGTCGTCGATGCCGACATGCGTGCTGTAAAAGAAAATCCCCAGCAGGATGGCGGCGCCAAGCCCGAGCATCCCGATGCGGAAGAACAGCCGGTCGCGCTTGGTGAATTCCTTGCTGCGGATGACGGCGAGCACCACCGCGCCGAGCGCACCCATCGCGCCGCTTTCGGTCGGCGTGGCGATACCCATCATCATCGTACCCAGCACCATGAAAATCAGCACGGCGGACGGCACGATCCCCTGCAGGCATTTGCGCACCAGTGGCCAGCCATCGAGCGTGCGCGCTTCCTTCGGGATGCCGGGCATCCAGTCCGGCTTGATGCGTGACAGGATGAAGGTATAGAGCACGAACAGGCCGATCTGCACCAGCGACGGCCCCCATGCGCCCAGGTACATGCTGCCTACATCGGCGCTGGAGGTGGAAGTCTTCAACTGGTCGGCAAGCACCACCAGCACCAGCGACGGCGGAACGAGCTGGGTAATCGTGCCCGATGCGGCGAGGACGCCGGTCGTATAACGCACGTTATACCCGTAGCGCATCATCACCGGCAGCGAAATCATCGCCATCGTGATCACCTGGGCCGCCACCGTGCCGGTGATGGCGCCGAGGATGAAGCCGACGATAATGACGGAATAGCCCAGGCCGCCGCGCACGGTGCCGAACAGCTGCCCCATCGAATCGAGCATTTCTTCCGCCAGGCCGCATTTTTCAAGAACGGTGCCCATGAAGGTGAAGAAAGGGATCGCAAGCAGCAGGTCATTCGACAGCACGCCGAAAATCCGTTGTGGCACCGCCTGCAGGAACTGCGAGCCGAAGAAGCCGAGTTCAATGGAAATCAGGCCAAAGAACAGCCCGAGCGCCATCAGCGAAAATGCAACCGGGAAGCCGATCAGCATGAACACGATCAGGCCGCCGAACATGAGCGGGGGCATATACTCCAAGGGGATCATTGAACCGGCCTTTCATACTTGGAATCGAGCTGCGCGATGCCTTTGAGTGCGGCAATGCGCTTGATGAGTTCGGAGACGCCTTGCAGGGCAAGCAGCAGGAGACCGGCGGGGACGAGGAACTTGATCGGATAACGGGCCAGCCCGCCCGCATTGCCGGACTGCTCCATCACCCGCCAGGATGGCAGGAACAGGGTGGTCCAGGAAAGCCAGGCAAACAGCAGGCAGGCAGGAAGCAGGAAAAAAACGATGCCGAAGATATCGATCCAGCGCTGTACGCGCGGCGAGACGTGCCCGTAGACCAGGTCCACCCGCACATGCTCGTTCTTCTGCAAAGTGTACGAAGCACCGAGCATGACGGCGGCGCCGAACAGATACCACTGCACTTCAAGCAGCGCATTGCTGCTGAGGTTGAAACCATACCTGGCAAGCGCGTTGGTTGCGCTGATGGCGCACGACAGGAGGATCGCCACGTTGGCGAGCCGGCCGAAGCGGTCGCCAAGCACGTCGATCCATTTCGACAATTGTAAAAGCAGGTGCATCCGCGTCTCCTGAGTTTGCGACATCGGCCGGCCCGCCCGGGTATCCGCACCGATTTCACGTCCCTTTTCATGCGCGATCGATTGATTTTGCACAGGGCCTGATTCAGCGTCGCAGTATAGGAGCCCATCACCTAATCCCTACTAGGGTTACCCCTAGTTTCGGGCTACGTAGTATTACGAATCGGTTACGGATACGGCACGAAGCGGACCCGAATTGAGTACGATTGCGCTGCGCCCGGTGAAATGCTTCTCTCCGCATCCGGGCAGGATGGCCAATGCAGATGTTGAAACGTCAACGGCCTTGCAGCATGAAACGGAAAGCGCAATGGATATTTCGCAAGCACGCAGCCGGGCGTTTATTCCGGCAAATCTGCTCTGGCATTGGGCGGTCGGCAACAAGGTGCATGGCGCGCTCGTCGCATTTGCTCTCGTCGCGCTTATTGCGGTGCTCGACTACCGGACCGGTTATGAGATACGTCTTGCCATTCTTTACATGTTGCCGATCGCGCTTGCCACATGGTCCGGCGGCATGGTTTCCGGCCTGTCGGTATCGGCGGCGGCAGTCGCATGCTGGGGAATCAGCTTCAGCCCCGATCACATGTATTCCCAAGAGATGTTTTATTACTGGGAAGGCTTTTTACTGGCGGCCACATTCGTCATCTTCGTGACCTTGCTGCATCGCCTGCGGGAAGCGCTGGCCCAGGCGGATGCGCGATTTCTTCATGTACTGAACGGGCTGTCGGCGGGGATTTATGTCGCCAATCGCGCGGATGGCGACGTGCTGTACGCCAATCAGTACTGCGCCGAAATGGTTGCGCCAGAGGTGAATGCACAAACCCTCGCGGCCTTCGAATCCCGGCTTACCTTCATTGATGCCGGTCAGCAGCGAAACGTTTCCACCGGCACTGCGGCCCAGTTCGTCTACCAGGAAGCAAGGGACGAGCAGAGCGGCCACTGGTACCTGATCCAGTCCACGCCCATCCGTTGGGTCGGCAACGAGCCTGTGACGCTGCGCATCTTCATGGATATCACCGAACAGAAACAGGCGCAGGCGCTGAAACGGCAGCACCAGGAAATGGTGCACAACACTGCACGTTCATCGGTACTGACGGAAATCGCGTCCATGCTCGGACACGAAATCAACCAGCCCCTGATGGCGATCGCCGCCTACAACAATGCGTCCATCATGCTGCTATCGAAAAGCGAACCGGAAATCGACGAGGTGATTACCGCCCTGGAAAAGTGCCGGGTCCAGGCCATCCGGGCCAGTCACATCGTCGACCGCACCCGCAGTTTCCTCAGCCGCCGCGCACCCAGTCCCGAGAGCTGCAACATCAACGACATCATCGTACAAGCGGTGCAATCGCTGGAAATCGAATTGCAGAATTCCATGATTGCCTTCGAGATGGATCTCGCGGACTACGCTCAGGAAATGATGTTCGACCGCACCCTGATCGAGCAGGTCGTCGTGAACCTTCTGCGCAATGCGATCGACGCGGTACAGCAGGCAGGCCCGACAGCGCGGAAGGTATCGGTCGGCACCACCATCGAGCCGGGCAGGTCGATCACGGTATGCGTGAAAGACAATGGGCCCGGCATTGCGGAAGAAGATGAAGCGCGCCTCTACACGCCCTTCTTCAGCACGAAGTCGCAGGGACTCGGGCTCGGCCTTTGCATCTGCCGGTCGATCATCGAAGCGCATGCCGGACAACTGTCTTATTGCAGGACATCGGCCAACGAAACCGTATTCCAGTTCACCCTTCCCCACATGGCGGTATCACGACATGCCCAAGCTTGAACAAACTGTCTTCGTCGTCGATGACGACGCCGCCGTGCGCGATGCGCTCAGCATGCTTTTCCGCGCCGCCGGGTTGAAAGTGGAAACCTTCCCGTCGGCCGGCTCTTTCCTGCAGAACTACCGGCTCGAACTCGGCGGCTGCCTCGTGCTCGATATCCGCATGCCTGGCATGAGCGGACTGGCGCTGCAAAAGGAACTGAGCAGCCGGCGCCTCGATATCCCGGTCGTCTTTCTCACCGGCCATGCCGACGTGCCGATGGCTGTGCGGGCGATGAAGGACGGCGCATTCGACTTCATCGAAAAGCCGATCGACTCGCCAAGGCTAATCCCGGTCGTGCTCGCGGCGCTCAAGCACGACATGGCGCGGCGCAGCGGCACGCCGGTTGCCGACAAATTGACCGTCACTTCCAACCCGCGCCTGGCGGACCTGACGGAACGGGAACGCGAAATCCTAGACCTGGTGCTGGAAGGCCGGCAGACGAAAGCTATCGCGGAGAGCCTGGGCGTAACCATCAAGACGGTGGAGTTCCATCGGTCGCGCATCAGGGAAAAGCTGGGAGTAAGTTCGCTTGCGGAGTTGTTCAGGTTGTTTTTGCGGTAGATACGCCGCGAGGTAGTCCGAACGGCTGAACGGCGATCTTCGGCTTATTCATCGAGACATTAAAACCATGCGCGAAACGAACCGGAATGGCCTATACATGAGATTATGGCGCCCATATCAAGGCTTGAGAAACCCCTCTTCAAGGAATACGCATGGCCAGAAAAATCTTCGTCAACCTGCCTGTCAGGGATTTGAACGCTTCCGTCGCATTCTTTACCAGCCTCGGCTTCACCTTCAATCCCCAATTCACGGACGACACTGCCACCTGCATGATCGTGAGCGACGATATCTTCGTAATGCTGCTTACCGAAGCGAAATTCAAGACCTTTACGCCGAAGGAGATCTGCGACGCCAGAAAGAGTACCGAGGTGCTGATCTGCCTGTCAGCGGAAAGCCGCCCGGCCCTCGATGACATGGTGCGCAAGGCGGTTGCCGCCGGAGGTACCACCTTCAGCGATCCGCAAGACCATGGATTCATGTACGCCCATTCCTTTCAGGATCTTGACGGACACATTTGGGAACTGGTGTACATGGAAGAAGTCACTGCGTCCTGACGTAGCGTCGGCCTGACCCATCAGGTGCAGCAGCAGAAAACTGATTCCACAGCGGATCGCGTGAAGGTTGCCTAGAATTCTTCCCAATCTCCGCCGGTGGTTTTTTCCGCCGGGGAAGGCAGCCGGCGTGCCGGTGCTGGTGCAGCAATCGGCCGTGCCGCCGGGGCAACCGTTTTTGCACTGCCAGGCAGCGTGCTGCTGCCATGGATTGCCTGATTCCGCTCCGCATCCAGCTTGAAGATGCTGACCAGCCTGGCAAGCGTGCCGGCCTGCTCGCGCAGGGATTCCGCGCTGGCTGCGGCCTGCTCCACCAATGCCGCATTCTGCTGGGTCGCCTGATCCATGTGCCCGATAGCCTGGTTGACCTGTTCGATGCCGGCGGTCTGCTCCTCCGACGCCGCCGCGATATCGGCCATGATGTCGGTTACCCGTCTGACGCTCTCGACAATCTCGTCCATCGTGCTGCCGGCCTCGGCAACCAGCCTGCCGCCGGTTTCCACCTTATCCACCGAGTCGCTGATTAAAGTTTTGATTTCCTTCGCGGCGGCAGCGGATCGCTGCGCAAGATTGCGCACTTCGGTTGCGACAACCGCGAAGCCGCGCCCCTGCTCGCCGGCACGTGCCGCTTCGACTGCGGCATTGAGTGCGAGGATGTTCGTCTGGAAGGCGATGCCGTCGATGACACCGATGATGTCGGCGATCTTCTTCGCCGACTCGTTGATCGAGCACATGGTGTCGACGACTTGCGACACCACCTGGCCGCCCTTGAGCGCCACATTCGATGCGGAGCGGGCAAGCTCGTTGGCCTGCCGGGCATTGTCGGCATTCTGCTTGACGGTGGATGTCAGTTCTTCCATGGACGACGCCGTTTCTTCCAGCGATGCTGCCTGCTGTTCGGTGCGGGCGGACAAATCCTGGTTGCCGGAGGCAATCTCCCGAGATGAAGTGCCGATGGAATCGGTTCCCGAGCGAACCTCCGCCACGATGTTCAACAGGCTTTCGCGCATTTCCTTCATCGCGTGCATCATGCTTGTACGGTCCCCCGGCTTCGTAACCACGGCGGCAGCCAGATCGCCCTGGGCAATGCGGCTTGCAATCGCACCGACATCCGCCGGCTCGCCGCCGAGCTGCTTCAGCAGCCCCCGGGTGAGGAAGACGCCGATGGCGATGCTCGCCAGCAGAGCGGCGACCGAGAACAGGAAGACTATTTTCTCGGCCTGCAGCAACGACTCTTCCGCATCGCGACTTCCGGTTTCGACGACCTGCTGCAACGATGTGAGAAGTATATCCATGTCGGTGACGATCTGCCTGCGCAAGGGGCTGCATTCCCTGACCAGAAATTCACCGAATTCCTGCATCTTGTCCGCCTCACGGAACTGTCGCGGCCGCTTCAGCTCTTCCGCCATGGCCAACAGCCCCTTGCGCACTTTTTCAAAGTCAGGATCGTCCTTGAACAGCGGCGTCATTGCACTCACTGCATCAAGATAGATGGCTTTCTGCTGATCGAGGATGTCGAGTTCACGCGCGGCCTGTGCCTTGTCGGTGAAGATGAACGCGTTTCTTGCCGCCAGGCCGGTTTGTCCCAGCGCCTCACGGGCAACGTAAAGCCGTTCCAGCTTTTCCGTGCGCAGTTTGTTCTGGGCCTCGATGACTTCCACGATCCCATGCATGCGAATGAGCGAGAACGCTGCGAGCGATATGATGATGAACGCTATCAGGCCGAAGCCCAAGCCGAGCTTTGTGCCGATTTTCATGCTTGAAGAGGAGTTCATAATTGGCAGGGATAGGGGAATCAGCCGCGTCTGCTTCCGGCGCCACGCAGGCCGGCGAACAAGAAGGTGTCCCCCTGCCGTACCAGCAAAGCGCATTGAATTATTGACAATTACCCATGAGAGAGGATTGAAATGCAGGCCGTTGTTCGGTCTTCTCTTAGTCCGAGCAATGTACGCTACTTTACAGACAGAAATTTTGCAGTTCGTCCAGAATTCTTAGCTTTACGTATCGGCACCCTCCTTAATGGATAAGCTCTCCGTATTGATTGGACGAAATGCGGTTGGCGCGCGGGTTTTCCACAATGGCGAATTCTGCGGCGCGACGGAGTTTTCCGACGATGCGCACACCGGGCAGTTACATCTGGTGCGGCGTGGCCCGGTCATCTTCAATCACCCTGACAGCCCGTCGATTCATGCACTTGCCCCCGCGCTGGTCTTTTATCCCCGCGGTATGCGGCACACTCTCGTCGTCCCATCGGGCGGTCCGGCGAGTCTGCTTTGCGCCTCGATTGCTTTTCATGGCGGCATCGACAATCTGCTGGCCAAGGCATTGCCCGACTACCTGCATGTGGCGCTCGCCGATATGGATGCATCCTCGGAAACCCTCGAGATATTGTTCCGCGAAGCCGGCAATGCCGAGTACGGGCAGGACCTGATCCTGGATCGCCTGTGCGATGTGCTCCTGATCCAGATGATTCGACGGGAAGTGCAAGCCGGACGGATTTCGCTCGGGCTTCTATCCGGGCTTGCGGATCAAAAACTGTCGCGCGTGCTGGCAGCCATCAACGACAATCCGCAAAAGGAATGGCGACTGGAGTCGCTTGCCGATATGTGCGGCATGTCACGCAGCACCTTTGCACGACAATTCCAGTCCGTGGTTGGCACTACTCCGGGCCAATACATTACCGAACGTCGCATCAGGCTGGCACAGGAGCTGTTGAGAAAAGGACAACCGATAAAACGGATCAGCCTCGATGTCGGCTATGGCAGCCAGCCGGCGTTCGCCAGGGCATTCAAGGAAAAGACCGGCACATCGCCGAAATCCTGGCTATCAGCCGTTGCCCGCAAGCGCGGGACATGAGTCCGTGACCATGCTCCTTGGCGAGGATATACATGCAGCCGTGCGGGAATGACAGGCGATGAATGGGTTTCAGGCATGTTGGATTACGATAAGACCGATGACAATCACCGGAAACTCCCCAGCCGCCTTGCGATCATGAAGCCCGAACAACTGCAACTTTTGCTGGTCCGTGAAATGCCTTATGGAAAATACAAGGGCAGACTTCTGGCGGATCTTCCCGGGCACTATCTTGGCTGGTTTGCGCGGGAGGGTTTTCCGCGCGGTGAACTGGGAGAGTTGCTGGCGCTGATGTACGAGCTGGACCATAACGCGTTGCGTCACCTGCTCGATCCGCTGCGCAGCACTTAGGGCGTGTCATCAATTGGGGGCTAAGGAGCACCACCCCAATTGATGACACGCCCTGCTCAGCCCGACGCCCCACCGGTTAGTGTCCTGCCAACACTGCGAGAACACTCAGTTCAGCGCCGCCTTCGCCGCTGCCTCAGGCGTCATGCCTTCATAAAACATATCGGTGAACCACTCCACCTGTTCCTCGATGTGTTCCTGCGCCTGCGCCAGGGTCGCGCCGCCGGCGACCAGGAAACCTTCGACTTCCGTACACCACTGGATCAACGCGGCAGTTTCCGGATCCAGTTTTTCTTTCTTTCCCATTGTTCCCACCTTTGATCGGTTCGCAGGACCGACATTTCAACATAGGTATCCATCTGATTCCCGCATTGGGCATACCGGTACATTGCACGATGATTGCTGCATCGGGCTGAAAGCCGGTTGCATCGCGGAATCGACGAATCGACTTCCTCAGAACAGCAGCTTAGCCGAAAAGACCAGGGAAGATAGCGGAAATCAGCAGGGCGAGATCAACATTCGGTGCGTGTCGCCGGAGCGGATAAACGGGCGTGCAGAACAAAAACGTGCTGCGTCCGGACCGGATGCGCCAGAGTGGATGCAAGATGGTGCGCAGTGGCAGGCCTGCAAAACATCACAATCAATTGTGCCTATCCGCTCCATATGCAGTCTGGCATGAAGTAATGAGCGCCAGGGGCAATCGCATGGAAAGATCAGGCATGTCGCGGACTCATCGCGAGGCCTGATTCGACCACGGCGGAAAGGATGCGGTCTACTGCCTGGAGCATGTTGGTGCCTCGCGTGCTTTCACTCGGCAAGATATTCAGTGCGTTCAAGGTCTGCTCATCGATCTCGATCCAGCACGCGAAAACAGGTTTGCCTTCCGCAAACATCGGAGGACCGGCACGATGCGCATGCACGCCCATGCGTTGCAGCAGCCGCTCGATACCAAGGGGGGATACAGTGATGAGGCGCTTCGCCCCATGTGCCGCGGCGGTGCGGACTGCCTCCGCCAGGAGCGCGCGTGTATTCAATGCCGCGTCGATGGGGGAATCCGATTTGACACTGGCGGCGGCAAACCGCGACAGTTCCCATACGTCGCGCGACTTCGGCACCGGCTGACCGTGCATCAGATGGCGGAACACCTCACTCAATAGATACGGTTCGGTAGTCGGCAGCAGGCGAGCGCATCCGCAGATCGCACCGTCCGGCTCGCGCGTGACGACATAGATGGTTTCCGGATGATCGAACTGGTCGCGCTCCAAGCCGTCATCAACAGGAAGTGACCAACCCAACCGCTCGATGAATATCTTGTGCCGGTACTGTGCAAGGGCAGTCTCGAATTCTGGCGTAAGGTCTTTGGATCTTCCGGTCATCGTTTGCATGGCAGCTAAACAGGTTGTTGGCTTGCAACCATTACAACGCCGGGCTACGAGTTTGGTAACTGACAGAATTAACAGGACTAGCAAGACTGCTTGAGAAATCCGCCGACAGTGTTGCGCCACTCGAATTCACCAAGCCACGCGTAAAACAGGTTTGCTGTCTGCGCTTGCCCGAGGTCGTACCCCTGCGCATCGATCAGCATGACATTGCTCCGGACGGGATCCGGGGCGAGCATCATGCGATCCGACTGACTGTGAATGAACCAGCTCCAGCCGAGCGAAACCGTGGGATCGATTTCGCTACGCCATTCGCAAAATCCCGCGATACGTGCCGATACGGTTTGCGCCTTCAACTCCTGCAAATATTCGGGGTCACTGTCCGAGTACAGATGCACGAGAGGCAGTTTGGCAAGGCAAGCGAACTGCATGCGGATATAGCCGTCCGGCGACATGGTCGGTGCGCGCCTTTCATACGGAACTGGTGGCGGATATGAGATCACGTAAGTTGGTGACGAGGTCTTGAAAGCCCATCTATCTGGATTGGATTAAACAAACAAGTAGCTGCCAATAAAGTCTATGCGAGGCGCTTGAATCTTAGGACTGTTAGATTTGACAATGGCACTCCCACTGTCGCGGCCTACACGCCCTGCTCCATCCATGTCCTGCGCACTCATGCTGTTCACTACAGAGTCATCGTGTCCGTTGCGTGGAATTAATAAGTCTTTGATTGCAACGCTGTTTTGTGCGCTATCGTGTCGCATACCGCACGCACGACTATTAGTACATCGCTTGACTTAACCAAATCTACGGCGGATGCTACAGAAAAATGGATGAGAGAAATCAGGGATTGGGGACACGAAAGGAGAGCAGGTGATGGAGATGCGAGCAATGGAGAACTGGATGAATGACCCCTTCGATGCGCTACTAAAGGTTCAATCGGAACAGGACCTGTTCACGCGCGTCGTCGATATGGCCAAGTTGCTGGGTTTCGAATACTGCGCCTACGGCATCAAGATGCCGGTGCCGATATCCCGCCCAAGCGCCGCGATGTTCAGTAACTACTCGGAGCGGTGGAAACGCTGTTATCAAGAGAGAGGCTATCTGCAGGTCGATCCGACAGTGCAGCATGCATTCAGGTCGACGCTGCCGATCGTCTGGTCGAACAAATTGTTTTCATCGGCGCTGGATATGTGGGAAGAGGCGCGCAGCCAGGGACTACAGGTTGGATGGGCCCAGGCATCACGCGGGCCGAACGGCGCCGTTGGCCTGCTGACACTGGCCCGCAGCGCCGAACCGCTGACGGCATCGGAGTTGGGTGAAAATCAGACGAAAATGTCATGGCTTGGCCAATACACGCATGCGGCGATGGCCAATCTGCTCACGCCCAGACTTGCACCGGAAACGCAGATCACGCTTACCGGGCGGGAAAAGGAAGTGCTGCGCTGGACCGCAGAAGGAAAAACCGCTTACGAGATAGCGCAGATCCTGTCGATTTCCGAACGCACGGTCAACTTCCATGTCAACAACGTGGTTACCAAACTTGGCACCTGCAACAAGACCCAGGCCGCGGTGAAAGCTGCGGCCCTTGGGCTGCTGGTGTAGCGCGGCGCCGCTTTCCGTCGCAGCGTCCCTTTCACCGCCGGAACGGCGGTACGATACCGCCGCTTGCTTCATGCCATGCCTGCGCGCGGCAACAATCAGGCAACCGCGCTGCGCGTGGCATGGCCTGCCATGCCACGCGCAGCTTCCAGTCCTGCCCGCACCCGGGCGAGATAGTCCGCTCTGTACCGGCGCAGCGTGTAGTCACGAAAGTTTTTCTCCCTGAGATCACGCCATGCGATTTCCCTGCCTGCGTCGGAACGTGCACGCGCGATTCCAAGCACCTTATCGTCCACCGTCGCGCGTGCATTCGTCATCATTTCATATCCGTAAAGCCGCATATACTGCTGCGCCAACGTTTCGACCATTTCGATTTCGTCCATCGAAAGCTGTTTCTTGAACTTGTCCGCATTCGCCACGATGGGTGAATAACAGTTGGACATCCACAGCGCGGACAACTTCGCTATCTGATTAGCTTCAGCGGACCGGGTCACATCCAGCATCTGCGGCAGGAAATCGATTTCGAAAAACGTGCAGACTTTCATCAACGTCTTCTCCTGGTTGGAAAGAAAGTCCTCGTAGCGGATCGTCAGGACACGATCCGGATAACGAGCCAGCAGCTCGCAGGCGCTGCGATGGGCATCGACCCAGATCCGGGCATTGAGCAGCGTATCAAATTCATGAATGATGGCTTTGTTCATGGACGCGACCTGCGCGCGCGGATCGCGCACGACATTCAGAAACAGCATGTCCGGAAAAAGCCGCATCAGCTCGTCGGCGTACTGCACACTGTCAAGCGACTTGTCCATCACCACCTTGGCTTTGTGGCGCTCGCCCGCACGCAGCAGCATTTCCCACACAATCCGATGGACGCTACGCGGTTCGTCGCAGATCGATTCAAAGATATCGATCGGATCGAACGCAGTGTCCGGCCATTTGACCATGCTTGCGGCCTGCAGGCCGACGACGTCGACCACCATGCGGAAGTAGGCATCGTCATCAGCCAGATTGCCATACAGCGGCACCAACGGCATGAAATCGACGATATGGAGCGGATACGGCGAAAAGAACCGTGGATTGAAATTGAGCCGAAGCCGCAACGCATGGCTGCCGCACCGCCTTACGGGAATCATCAGTACGGGGCGCGGACGAGATGACGCCGACTTGACACCAGGGATGTGCATGCTTGTGTTCATAGCTTATTCTTCTCCAGATGATGAATGAATGCGGCGTTGCTGAAGTCGATACGCCGGTGATGCCGAAACATTGGTTTGACCTGAGTCCATGGCTGTTCCGCCCGATCAGTACGACAGGTATCCGATCAGTCCCGCCGCCGGTACAACCCAGACAGCTTCGATCCGGCAGCGCGTCAGGACCACCAGCGCCAGCAGAAAAAGGACGACGGATAACCAGTGGGGTGCCGCCGATTTTCCGATCAGGACCGCCGCTGCGCAGACCATCCCGGATGTTGCCGCGCGCACACCGCGCAATGCCCCGTGCAGACGCACGGATGCACGGACCCCCGAAACCAGGCGCGCGCACAATATCGCCAGCGCCGCCGGCGGTATGAACATGCCGAGCGTGGCCGCTCCCGCGCCGGCGACGCCGGCGAGTTTGTAGCCGATGAACGCCGCACTGATCAGCACCGGCCCCGGAGTAACCTGGCCGAGCGCAATGGCATCGATGAATTCCTGTTGCGTTACCCACCCGTAGCCATCAACGACGGCTTGCTGAAACATCGGGATGAAGACATAGCCGCCACCGAACATCAGCAGGCTCAGGCCCGAAAAGACGGCAAACAGCTTCGCAAGCAGTCCGGCCTCCCGCCCCTGCAGCGCGGCGGCAGCCAGAGGAAGCGTCATCAGCGCGCATGCCGCAAGCAGGCGGACCCTCGACCGCAGTGCCGGCATTGCAGCGGACAGCACGGCGGCAAGCGTGGCGTGGTCGTGTGCTGCGGCCGATTGACTGTTTCCTTCAGGGGGGTTGGCGGGATGCAGGTATCCCGCAATGCCAGCCAGCGCTATCGGCAACAGCGTAGCGGCCAGGCCTCCAATTGAAAGCACGGCCGCGGCTGCGCCACCGGCCAGAATGGCTTCGAGCGGCCTCGTCACTGCGGTGTGGCACATGCGCGATGCAGCAACTGCAACAATCGCAGCGACCGCGGGAACGATGCCCATGAACGCCTGGCCCATTGCCGCACCGTAGCCCCAGTTGAAGTACGCAAAGCTTAGTCCGACCATCAGCATGAATGCGGGCAACACCGCAGCGCACACGCATATCGCCGCGCCGGGCACCCCGCGCAGGCGGTACCCGATGTAGGCAACGACATTGATGGCGGTCGGGCCCGGCAACACCGATGCAAGCGAAATGCCATTCAGCATTTCTTCGCTCGACAGCAACTTGCGGCGCTCGACGACCACGTTCTGCGTCACGGAAATCATGGCCATGAAGCCGCCGAAACTCGTACTCGCGATGCGCAGGATCATCCACCAAAGCGCCGCCAGGCGGATGTCCTCGCCGTGCCGGATGACGTGCTGACCGCCGTTATTCAACATGCACTCTCGCCGGAACGCCGTTTGCGTAGTTTGGTGCGAAATATTCGTGAAACGCCCTTGCAAAGTTCTCCAGGTCGTCCGCCGCGAGACAGTTGATGCCTGCTGCCGCCTTCCTCCCGCCGCCGGTGGGAAACCAGTCGCATAACCTGTTCGCGCTGCGCAGCTCCGGTTGCCCCGATCGAACGCTGACGACGTAACCGCCGTCGCTGCGTTCGGTAAGGACCGCATAGGACCGGGGCGTTCCTTCGGAAGCCAGTTTGTTTGCAAACGTCCCCGAGATCCGACGAGCCCAGGGCGCATCTGGAAGCAGGTAGATTGCGCCGCCCTCGGTTTCGCTGGCGGGCGACAAGCTGCGCATGCGAGCCGCGTCGTCGCGATATCCTTCGGACAGCAGGCGAAAATGGTCCGAGCCATGGATGAAATCAAACGGATCGGTATAGGCCCGCAGCCCAAGATAAAGAATATCCGGCGCCACATGCAGGTCCTCGACGCGTTCTCCGTAGGCGTTGTAGTTGATCAGGCGTCCAAGCTCTTCGAGTTCCTGCAAGCGCCGGCGATCAACGCCGATAGAGGCAGCCAGGGCTTGCGCCGGGCCATCAAGATTGTCCCCGAACGCTGCAACCACGGCCCATTTCCTGCACACACCGCCAAGGTGGCGGTCCACGAGAATGCTGGTGCATACATCCGGCGAGTCATCCCAGTGAAGTGTCAGGCCCGCATGCGGAAACGGGCCAACGCCGGAATGGTGATCGAAGTAGGCGACCTGCCCACCGTCGTGCAGGATGCGCAGCAACGTCGGTGCATTGACAACCAGCGAGATATCCAGGACGGTCACGTCGGCCTTCTCGCCGGGAGGAATCCTTTTCAGCAAATCGATGTCGCGTTTTACGCCGGTGACCAGCGTCGCTTCCCGTGGATGTACCAGTCGCAGTTGATGCAGGGCGCAGATGCCGTCGGCGTCACCGTTGAAAACGTCGTAGGCGCGCAACCACGATGCCGTCTCGGGAACCGGCTTTGAAATTGATGCATTCATTATGAACGTCCGAGATGATTCGCAAGGCAGTTGCGCAAGGTCCGTGCCGCTTCGTCGGGAGTCGTCCTTCCCATATCGATCTCGAGCGCAGGTGACGTTGGCGGCTCGTAAGGCGATGAGATACCGGTAAAGTCCGGGATCTGGCCTGCACGGGCTTTTGCATACAGACCTTTCGGGTCGCGCGATTCGCATACCCGCGCCGACGTACTCACATGCACTTCGATAAAGCGCTCTTCACCGATGATGGCGCGCGCCATTTCCCGGTCCTCCCTGCGGGGGGATATGAAAGATGTGATCACGACCAATCCCGCTTCATTCATCAGCCGCGCCACCTCCGCCGCGCGACGGATGTTTTCCTTGCGATCCTCGGTCGAGAATCCGAGATCACGATTCAGATGATGGCGAAGGTTGTCGCCATCCAGCACATAACAGGGATGTTTTTCTGTAAGAAGCATCAGTTCCAGTTCATAGGCGAGTGTCGACTTGCCGGCGCCGCTCAGCCCGGTGAGCCAGACCGTTGCCGGACGATGGCCCAGTTGCTGCTGCCGGTCCTGCTGTGACACGCGGCCGGCATTCCAGAAAATATTGCACGCTGCCGGAGTGGAGCCTGCCCTGTTGCAAAGAGGATCGGGGTCCGGGGAAACCGCTTGTTCACCGGTAACGGCATCTTCTTCGCAGATGAGTGTCTTGGTAGTCATTTCCAACCTTTCGATCAAAGCACGCAATGCAATGCATACACACTCTCCGGCACCCGTTTGAAAGCGGTATCGAGTTCTGCGAGCCCGGCAGGTTTTCAAATGGCCGCGTCAAAGTATGAGCGGGATGTGCTTGCTCGTACTATTGACATCGCATGGGCTTACGTCAACTTGATATCGTTGATTTTGCTTCGCCCCTGTCAAGCCTGACAGGGAAATTTCCGGCTTTGATATTGTTAGTGAAATCTCTTTGTTGCTTTTCAGATCCGCATGGTGTCATGTCCATTCTCATGCAATGCGCTTAACGAGGACGGACCGCTTGCAAGTTTCGCTCGCATCAGAATTCTTCCCACTCAGAGTTGGCAAGAGCCGGTGCATTGACGATTTTCTTCAATCGCGCAGGTTGCTTTGCAATGGGTTGCGGTGCTGCTTTCTTGGGTAGCTTCGCAGCCTTTGCCGGGGTGGCGGGTGCTATCGCAGCAACATTGTTCACAGGCTTGGAACTGGTCACCGCCATCTGCCCCATGGTTGCATCCAGCTTGAACACGCTGACCATCTGCGACAGGCTGCCCGCCTGTTCCTGCATCGATTCAGCGGCAGCGGTGGCTTGTTCCACCAGTGCCGCATTCTGCTGGGTAACGTGGTCCATCTGCGTGATCGCCTGGTTGACCTGCTCAATGCCGGCGGCCTGTTCCGCGCTCGCTGCGGCGATCTCGCTGATGATGTCGTTCACGCGCTTGACGCTGCCGACGATCTCCTCCATCGTGGCGCCGGCCTGGTCCACCAGCCTGGCGCCGGCATCGACTTTATCCACCGAGTCACCGATCAGGGTCTTGATTTCCTTGGCCGCCGCCGCCGAACGCTGCGCGAGGTTGCGCACCTCCGCAGCCACCACCGCGAAACCGCGTCCCTGCTCGCCGGCGCGCGCGGCTTCGACTGCGGCGTTGAGCGCGAGGATATTGGTCTGGAAAGCGATGCCGTCGATCACGCCGATGATGTCGACAATCTTCTTCGCCGAATCGTTGATCGCGCCCATCGTGCCCACCACTTCCGAAACCACCTCTCCGCCTTTTCGCGCGACGTCGGTAGCGGTCGTCGCCAGTCCGTTGGCCTGCCGGGCATTGTCGGCGTTCTGCTTGACGATAGAGGTCAACTCCTCCATCGATGAAGCGGTTTCCTCTAGCGAGCTTGCCTGCTGTTCGGTGCGCGACGACAGATCCAAATTGCCGGAAGCAATTTCACCGGCTGCGGTGTTGATCGTATCGGTGCTGTTGCGCACTTCGCTAACGATTCGCGCAAGGCTTTCGCGCATCTCCTTCATCGCAAACAACAGGCTGCCGCGATCGTTCTCCTTGATGTCGACGGCGACGGCCAGATCACCCGCCGCAATCTGATTCGCAATTTTTGCGGCATACGCGGGTTCGCCGCCGAGCTGCTTCAGCAAGCCGCGGGTGATCGCGTAGGCGGCAACCAGTCCGACCAGGAGCGCGACGATGCCCAGTATTGTCATGAACGTTACCGCGCCCTTGTAAATCTCTCCCGCTTCAGTCGCTGCGCTGCGCGATCCGGCCTCTACATGTTCAAGCGGGGTATCCAGTGCGGCCATTAGTTCGATCTGGCTCGGCCTTACGTGGTCGCGGATCATGTTGGCGGCTTCGGCCTGATCCCCGCTCAACGATATGTCGATCGCCTTGTCCATCGCCTCGCGCACTTTACCGTCGATGGCGGCCACTTTGGCGAGAATCGCTTTTTCCTGAGGACCGATGTCCAGCTTTTCAAGTTTCACGACCGTCGCCTGGTAGGTTTCCTTCGCCTGCCTTGCCAACGCCAGCTCCTTCTTCTTGAAGGCGAAATCGTCCTGCATCACCACGTCGCGCACGGTGACCGATTGGTAGCGGACCAGATCGCGCATTGAGTTCACCAATCTGAGCTTGGCCGCATCGCCTTGCACGATTCCGTCCAGGCTGGCGCGAATGAATGACATGCGGCTGATCGCAACGCCAGTCAGGATCAGCATCAGAACCAACACGATGCCAAAGCCGATGGCAAGCCGGGGGCCGACCCTCAGGGACTCCAAGAGTTTCATCGATATCTCCGATTAGAGGAGGCCACGCGCGGATGCGCGTGGCAGGAAGGAAATTACTCGGTCGTGATGCCGGCGTGTACCACGCCGATCACCTTGCCGCCATCCATGATAGGGGCAGATGCCTGCACGCTCTTGACCTGCGTGGTGGGATCAGGGGCGATATTGCCCGCCGCCCACGGTTCGCCTTTCATCGCGTTGATGTACACCGGCCGTATCGCGTTGTTGTATAGCAGCGGCTTGGTGCTGGCCGCCACCAGATTGCCCTTCTCATCGCGGACGACCAGCTTGTTGATCTGCTTGTCTTCTTCCCATTTCTTGATGATGAGGCCAGCCTTGCTGGTGGTGAATGCCTGGGATGTCGGGCTTTTTTCATCGACTTCCAGCCACTTGCTGTTGGACATGCCTGCAAGGCTCCCTCTTGCGTTGGCTTCCTTGACCGCCGCGACGATCGCCGGATCGGCGGCCCACTCCGCCATTTTTTTCTTGTACTGCTCGACTTTGGCCTGCAAGGCCGGGGGAAGCGAATCGGCGGCGACAGCCGGCGAGATCATCAATACCATTCCCAGCATCATGAGGCAGGATGCAATGCGCCTTTTTTGAACTGGTTTCGTTTCCATTATTTTCATGCAGGACTTCCTTTCCGTTGAATGTTGCTGTTGTCATCGTTGCTGGCACGGCTGGTGGCACTGCTTTTGTCCGGGCCGGGCAACGCACGCCGTTCGGCTTTCGTCTGCAATGCTGCAGACAGGGAGAAGAAGCCGTGCGCTTGCCTTCACTATTGCTATTGGGAAACACGACGTCAACAACGAAATCGGAAGCCGGAGCAAAAACTGTCAACCTTGACAGGCGGGGATGTAGGATCGATCCGACATGCCAAGGACTGCCTGCTGACGCTTAACAGACAGAGAAGCAAAGCAGTTGTAGTGAATTGAACACCGGTCAGTGCAATCGTTTTCCATCAATCTGCTCACGCCTGGCTGGATCGTGCAACCGGCCAGGATCGAGCAGCATGTTGTTCGCACGACGATTGACCGCAAGGAGCCGGCCCGACCGGAACACTATCGAGCCGTTTGGAGCCGTCAAGCCGGCAGCTCACTGCCGATTGAAGAAGTCCCACATCACATCGTTGGCATTGATCGCTTGTGATGGCGTATCGCCGCGGCTCCTTACCGCACCCGGCCATGAATGCCCGCCTGTTTCGGTAACGCATAGCTGCACTTCCGACGTCGACCTGCATGGCGCATGGAGATCGCAATAGGCGCCGGCTTTTTCAAGGATGCGTTTGGGTGGAGTGGCGCAGCTGTTCAGGCCGGCCCATCTGGCCGTCGTATCCGGCACCGATGTGAAATCCGTGACCGCCGCTTTTCTGGGAACGCCGGGACCGGCTCCGCCGTTGAAGAGCACATGGGAATCATCCAGCGCATGGATATGCAGGACCGCGACGGGATGCTTCGGATGGCAACCGGTGGTGTTGTCGGTGCCGCCGACTGCGGCGATGGCGCGGATCACATCGGACATCTCGCATGCCAGCCGATAGGACATCATGCCGCCGTTCGACATGCCGGTGGCATAGATGCGCCTGCGATCGATATTTATCTGGCGGGTGACGTTCGCCACGACCCTGCGCAGGAAGCCGACGTCGTCAACGTTTTCATCGCGCGCAGCGCCGCAGCAGGTACCGGCGTTCCAGGTGGCCAATCGACCGCTGTTCCGCTTGCTGTATCCATTGGGGAAAACGGCGATGAATCCTTCGCTTTCGGACTTGCTGATCAGGCCATACCGTTCATCGTCCGCCTGAAAATCCATATTTCCGCCGCCGCCGTGCAGCGCCACCAGCAACGGCGCGGGGTTCGCAGGGCGGTATGTTGCCGGCACATGGACGCGGTACTGGCGCTCGAGGCCGTCATGCCGGATGGTGAATTCATAGTCGCCGGGCCTCACAATCCTGGCCTCGGCGCCGGCGGCATTCTCGTGCTCATTCGCCTTTTCCTGCTGACGCTGCATCATGCGCTCCTTCAACCTTTGCCGGATAGGCCCGTCTTCCGCGATTGCAGACGGTGACAGAGAAGCCGCGAAGCCGATAAAGAGTGGAAGCACGATCGCGCAGACGACGGGTCGTATCATGAGAATCCTTTCGAAAGCGGAACACGGCAGCTCCGGTGTCCGGCAGTGTAGGAAAATATTTCCATTTCTACAACGACTTATCCGAAACATGATCGACATTTCCATCGCCCGTAAAGACCAGTTCGATGACGTCAGAAGCCTCTATGCGCGATCCGGTTATACCGGCGGCGTCGCCGATAACGATCTCGTCCTCATCGCGACCGATGGTGGCAAGGTAGTCGGCGCGGTGCGTCTTTGCCCCGAAGGTGAAGGAGGCCTGACGGTATTGCGGGGCATGCAGGTGCAGGACGGCTTTCAGCGGCGCGGCATCGGATCGAGGCTGTTGTCGGCGTGCATCCCCTTCCTGGACGAAGGCATTGCCTACTGCCTGCCATATACTCATCTCGTCGGTTTTTACCGGAGCGCCGGATTCACGGTGGCCGACCAGCGGGAGTTACCCGGCTTTCTTTCGGACAGACTGGCTTCATATATTGCGGAAGGCCAAAACCTGCTGGCGATGCGCCGATCGCCGGCAGGCGAATCAAATGCTTGACCTTCCCATCATGGGAAGATCCACACTGACGATTAACCAGTCATGGATCGTCAAGGAGAATCACCATGAACACTATGCTTGAATCACCTGCCATCGCAGAGCGCCGGCATACATTGTCGGTCGGCATCGAGGGCATGACCTGCGCATCCTGCGTGATGCGAGTGGAAAAAGCGCTTGCCAAGGTACCCGGCGTAACGGAGGCGAGCGTCAATCTCGGCACCGAATCCGCTACCGTGGTTGCCGACACGACGGTCGATGTTGCCGCCTTGCAGGCGGCAGTCGAGAAAGCCGGCTACAGCGTTGCACAGGAAGAATTCGATCTGGATGTCGAAGGGATGACCTGCGCTTCCTGTGTCGCCCGCGTGGAAAAGGCATTGCGGAAGGTGGATGGGGTGTCGGCCGCCAGCGTCAACCTTGCAACCGAAAGCGCCCGCGTCGCTGCAGGCAAAGGCGTATCCGTTGCCGCCCTGATCGGCGCGGTGGAAAAGGCGGGTTATCACGCGTCCGTCAAGAAAGCAGCCAGCACGGCGGCGGAGATCAACAAGCCGAAGGACAATGGCGGAAGGCATGTGATTTTGGCCGCCCTGCTGTCGCTTCCGCTCACGGTACCGATGGCGCTGGAACTGGCGGGTGTACACCTGATGCTGCCCGGATGGGTTCAGCTTTTGCTGGCGACGCCGGTGCAGTTCTGGCTCGGCGCACGCTTCTACAAGGCGGGCTGGAAGGCGGTCAAGGCTGGGACCGGGAACATGGACCTGCTGGTCGCGCTCGGCACCAGCGCCGCCTACGGCCTGAGCATCTATCAGTTGTGGGCCGGCCGCGACGGCGGCATGCCGCATCTGTACTTCGAAGCCTCATCGGTGGTAATCACGCTGGTCCTGCTCGGCAAATGGCTGGAAGCGCGCGCCAAGCGCCAGACCGCGTCGGCGATCCGCGCATTGCAGGTGCTGCGGCCGGACACGGCGCGCGTGCGGCGGGACGGCGTCGATACCGACATCCCGGTCGATGCGGTGCGGCTGGGCGACCTGGTGGTGATCCGTCCCGGCGAGCGCATCCCGGTCGACGGCATCATCGTCGAAGGCGAAAGTCAGGCCGATGAATCGCTGATTACCGGCGAAAGCCTGCCGGTTCCGAAACATCCGGGCGACAAGGTGACCGGCGGCGCGATCAATGCCGATGGCTTGCTGCTGGTGCGGACCGGCGCGATCGGTACCGAGACCACGCTGGCGCGCATCATCCGGCTGGTGGAGAGCGCGCAATCGGCCAAGGCGCCGATTCAACGGCTCGTCGACAGGGTCAGCGCGGTCTTCGTGCCGGTGGTGCTGCTGATCGCATTGGCCACGTTCGCCGGCTGGTGGATCGCCGGTGCCGGTGTCGAGACCGCCCTCATCAATGCGGTGGCGGTGCTGGTGATCGCCTGTCCCTGTGCATTGGGGCTGGCGACGCCGACGGCGATCATGGCCGGCACAGGCATCGGCGCGAAACACGGCATCCTGATCAAGGACGCGGAGGCGCTGGAAGTCGCGCATGGCGTCACTACCGTCGTGTTCGACAAGACCGGCACCCTGACCGAAGGCAAGCCGGTGGTGGCCGACATGGTGCCGTTCGAAATCATGCGCGAGGAACTGCTGCGGCTCGCCGCATCGATCCAGCAAGGCAGCGAACATCCGCTGGCGAAGGCGGTGGTGGATGCGGCACGAATCGAGGGCCTGGCGGCAGCCCCGGCAATCGGCCTGAAAGCCCTTCCGGGACGCGGGCTGGCAGCGACGGTTGACGGCATGGACCTGCGGCTCGGCAGCACCCGGCTGATGCAGGAACTGAACATTTCACTGGAAGCATTGCGGGAACGCGCGGAACGGTTGCAGGCTTCCGGACACACCGTGTCATGGCTGGCGGAAACCGGCGAACGGCCCCGCCTGCTAGGGCTCATTGCGTTCGGCGACAGCATCAAGCCCGGCGTGAAGGAGGCCATCGACCGCTTGCATCGCCTCGGCGTGAATACCGTGATGCTGACCGGCGACAACCGCGGCAGCGCCGCCGCTGTCGGCGGCGCGCTCGGCATCCGGCAGGTGATCGCTGAAGTCCTGCCTGGCGACAAGGCAGCCAAGGTGGAGGAACTCAAACGTGCCGGCCAGGTGGTTGCGATGGTCGGCGACGGCATCAACGACGCGCCAGCATTGGCGGCGGCGGATGTCGGCATCGCCATGTCGACCGGTACCGACGTCGCCATGCATGCGGCCGGCGTGACGCTGATGCGCGGGGACCCGGCGCTGGTAGGCGATGCGATTGATGTATCGCGCCGGACCTACCGCAAGATCCGGCAGAACCTGTTCTGGGCCTTCATCTACAACCTGATCGGCATTCCGCTGGCCGCATTCGGCCTGCTCAATCCGGTCGTGGCCGGCGCGGCGATGGCATTCAGCTCGGTAAGCGTGATCAGCAATGCCCTGCTGCTGAAGCGGTGGAGGCCGTCGGGCCATGCGGGGCCCGCGGCTTCCCATCCCTGACGCGGGCGACGGTCTCATGCATTGAGAAAAACCACCGTCGTTTCAGTGACTTGACGTTTATTTCCTGTGTGGCACGGCGTCCGCCAAAGCCTACTACAATGGTGGACACGGAAGCGCTCGCTTCCTATAAAAGCCTGTCTGAACACATATTGCGCTGGCCGGTTTCACCCTGATCCCGGCCTGTCCGCTAGCGTATTCATACGGGCGCTAACAACCACAGGAGATAAAACATGATCAATCGATTTCTAGGTCGCTTTTTCGCTGTCGCCGGCATCGCCTTGCTGGCCAGTGCGCCGGTACAGGCGCAGCAGAAGTTCGTGAATGTCCTGACCGGCGGGACCAGCGGCGTCTACTATCCGATGGGCGTGGCGCTGACCCAGATTTACGGCAAGGCGATGCCGGACGCAAAAATTTCGGCACAAGCGACCAAGGCCTCCGCGGAGAACCTCAACCTGCTGCATGCAGGCCGTGGAGAAATCGGCTTCACCCTGGCCGACTCGCTGTCCGACGCATGGAAGGGCGATGAGGAAGCCGGCTTCAAGTCGCCGCTGAAGAAGCTGCGCGGCGTCGCCGGCATTTATCCGAACTACATCCAGATCGTCGCCAGCGCCGATTCCGGCATCAAGACCCTGGCCGATCTCAAGGGCAAGCGCCTTGCCGTCGGCGCGCCGAAATCCGGCACCGAGCTCAATGCGCGCGCCATCCTGAAAGGCGCCGGCATGACCTACAAGGATCTCGGCAAGGTCGAGTACCTGCCGTTCGGCGAGTCGGTCGAACTGATGAAGAACCGCCAGCTCGACGCCACGCTGATTTCCGCCGGGCTCGGCGTCGCCGCGGTGCGCGACCTGTCGACGTCGGTGAAGATCGTGATGGTGCCGGTCCCGGCAGATGTCATCGCCAAGGTGGGCGACCCGGCCTACCAGGCCGCGACCGTCCCGGCCAAGACCTATGAGGGCCAGGACACCGAAGTGCCGACCGCCGCTATCCAGAACTTCCTCGTCACCCATGAAGGCGTGCCTGCCGACGTCGTATACACGATGACCAAGAGCATGTGGGAGAACCTCGACAAACTGGTCGCGGCACATGCCGCAGGCAAGGCCATCACGAAGGACAATGCGCTCAAGGGCAGCCCTGTTCCCCTGCATCCCGGCGCGGAGAAGTACTACCGTGAAATCGGGCTGATGAAGTAATTGGTTCGCAAATAAATAACGAGACAAAGCAAGCCACGGCCGGAAGCGGTTGCAATGCTTTCCGGCCGAATCAGGAGACAAGCATGGCAGAACTGCTTCACCCCGCGCCCGGCCAGGTGGCCGCCGATGAATTCCAGGAACATGGCCTCCAGCGCAAGCTCGGCGGCTATGCGTTGAAGATCGTGATCGCGGCCGCGCTGACCTTTTCAACCTATCAGTTGATCGTCGCGGCCTTTCATCCGCTGTCCAGCCTTGTGATCCGCTCCCTGCACGTCGGTTTCCTGCTGATGATCACCTTCCTGCTGTACCCCGCCGTCAAGCACAGCGACCTTTCACGGGTTGCGTGGTATGACTGGCTGCTGGCCGGAAGCGCGTTCGTGCTATCCACTTATCACTGGATTTTCGAGGCCGACCTGATCCAGCGTGCCGGCGATCCAAGCATGACCGACCTGGTGGTCGGCACCATCATGGTCGTCATGGTGTTCGAGGCGGCGCGGCGCATCATGGGCCTGGCCCTGCCGATCATCTGCGCCGCCTTCCTCCTGTATGGATTATTCGGCGAATACCTGCCCGGCTCCCTGGCGCATCGCGGTTTCGGCTTCGACCAGATCGTCGACCAGCTCTTCATCGGCACCGAAGGCATCTTCGGTATTCCGACCATGGTGTCGGCAACCTATATCTTTCTCTTCATCCTGTTCGGCGCCTTCCTCGAACACGCCGGCATGATCAAGCTGTTCAACAGCGTGGCGCTCGGCCTGGTCGGCCATGCACAGGGCGGCCCGGCCAAGGTGGCGGTGGTGTCGTCCGGCATGATGGGCACTATCTCCGGTTCCGGCGTCGCCAATGTGCTGACCGTCGGCCAGTTCACGATTCCGCTGATGAAGCGCTTCGGCTATTCCGGCGTCTTCGCCGGCGCGGTGGAGGCAACCGCCTCGATGGGCGGGCAGATCATGCCGCCGGTGATGGGCGCGGTGGCGTTCATCATGGCCGAAACCCTGAATGTGCCGTACTCGGAAATCGTGAAGGCCGCCATCATCCCGGCCTTGCTGTATTACTTTACCGTCTTCGTCATGGTGCACCTTGAAGCCGGTCGCCTGAAACTGATGGGCCTGCCGAAAGAACAGTGCCCGAGCGCATGGAAAGCCATCAAGGCGGACTGGCACCTGGTGCTGCCGCTGGCGGCGCTGGTGTTCATGCTGTTCCATGGCTTCACGCCGATGTTCGCCGGCCTGACCGGTCTGGCGCTGACCGCCATCCTGATCCTGGGCGCGGCCGTGGCGGCGCGCATTTCGATGCATGCGTTCCGCTACGTGTTCTGGATCGCGACCGGGCTTGCCGCCGCCACCTTCCTTGAATTCGGCATCTATCCCATCCTCGGCGTGATCGCCTTGCTGTGCCTGTGTTGCTTCTTCATCCAGGGCGGACACAAGACCCTGCAGACGATGAAGTCCAGCCTGGTGGACGGCGCCAAGCAGGGCCTCGTGGTCGGCGTCGCCTGCGCGGTGGTGGGAGTGATCATCGGCGTGCTGACGTTGACCGGCGCCGCGTCCTCCTTCGCCGGTTTCATCCTGACCGTCGGCGAGAAGAGCCTGTTCATTTCGCTGGTGCTGACCATGCTGGTGTGCCTTGTTCTGGGCATGGGCATTCCGACTATCCCGAACTACATCATCACCAGCGCGATTGCCGCGCCGGCGCTGCTGCAGCTCGAGGTACCGCTGATCGTCAGCCATATGTTCGTGTTTTATTTCGGCATCATGGCCGACCTCACCCCGCCGGTGGCGCTGGCGGCATTTGCAGCGGCATCGATTTCAAAAGACGATCCGGACAAGACCGGCTGGAAGGCAACTCAGCTTGCGATCGCCGGTTATGTGGTGCCTTTCATGGCCGTCTATACGCCGGCGCTGATGCTGCAGGGCAATTGGACTGCGCTGGGCGTGATCTATGTCGTTTTCAAGGCATTGCTGGCCATCACTCTATGGAGTGCTGCAGCAGTCGGCTACTTCTGGGCACCGCTCAAGCTGGTCGAACGCATCTTCATCACCGCAGCCGCAGCCTTGCTGGTTGTCGCCTTGCCGATCACGGATGAACTCGGCTTGGGCATGGCCGCGCTATTCTTCGCCTGGCATTTCTGGCAGAAGCGCCGGCTGGCGCTTGCATGACAGCCCTCTGCCTGGCAGCGGCGGCCATCACGGTCGCCCTGCCGCTCCAGGCCTTCACCCTGGCCTGGACGCACTCCATCGAAAAAATACGCTGGGAAGAAGATTACCGCCTGGCCGGCGACAAGCTTGAACTGGTCGAGGCGCGCATCCGTGGGTCCGGCGCAGGCATGGAGCCGCCGGAAGGCGCGGTATTGAAGGATGGCGTCTGGCACTACGCGCCTGCGTTGCCGGCGTTACCGCGGCTTAAGCTGACGCGTTCCGTGTATGTTGCGGACTACGAGTTGTGCGCAGCGGGGCGGTGCCGTTCGTTTGGCGACGTAATTGGCGAGGCGGAGAATGCGCCTGAGGTGGAGGTGTTTGTTTGCGGGAAGCGGTAGTCTCCGTTCGCGTTCATACGGACCGAAAGCCGCCATCACCCCCTCCCATTCCAGGGGAAGAGAGTCCGACTACGCCCCATCAGATCCCGATCGCCGTATCTGCAAATGTCCCCTGCGGAATCCCGCCCGGCGATGTTCGGAAGGCAAAAAGGAGACGATGCGTCGCGGAAGATTGTGGAACCGGCCTTACCGGGAAGGCATGGAAATGTTTGGCGTGAAATCGCCGGCAGGGTTTACGCAAATGCGAACGCATGCATGCCGATCACGCCATGGGTGAAGCTTTCATGCAGGATGTCGGTATGGTCGTCACCTGTTCCGTATGCGACCAGCAGAGGCATGAAATGCTCGGTGGTCGGGTGCGCGCGCAGTGCATGCGGCGCGTTGCGCTCCCATTCGATAAGCGCCTGGTCGCCGCGTGCAATAAGTACCCGGGTCATCCAGGCGGCGAACTCGACTGCATACGCGGGCGCCTCGGCATGCAACTGGCCGGGACGGAACTCGCGCAGATTATGGGTGAAACTGCCTGACGCCATGATCAGCACGCCGTCGGCACGCAATCCGCCGAGCGCCCTGCCGATGTCGATCAGGCGTGCATTCGGCAGCGACATGTCGAGCGATACGCTGACCACCGGCACATCCGCCTCCGGGTACATCAGCTTGAGCGGCACCCAGGCACCATGATCGAGGCCGGGATTCTCCGCTTCTTCCACGGCGATCCCGGCCGAACGCAGCATGGCGGCGACCTTCTGCGCAAGCGGCGCATCGCCGGGCGGCGTGTAATCCATTTCGTACAGCGCCTGCGGGAATCCCCGGAAATCATGCACCGCATGATGGCGCGGCGCAGTGCTCACGACCGACGTCGAGGCCAGATCATGGGCGGAGATGACGATGACCGCGCGCGGCTTGCCGAGACGCTGGCCATACCCGGCGAGGAAGTGCCTGGCCGGCACGTCTTCCAGCAGCAGCGTCGGCGCACCGTGGGATACGAAGATGCCGGGCAATCCGGATGTGTGCATGGCCGCTCCAATGTTCAGGTTCCGTGGGCAGGCACCGCATCGCCCGGCAGCGCCTTGTTGTCGGCCGGCAGTTCCAGCGGACCCTTGCCGCTGAAGCGGTCGAGATAGAGGTAAATCACCGGCGTGATGAACAGCGTGATCACCTGCGACACCAGCAGCCCGCCCACCACGGCAAGGCCGAGCGGCTGCCGCAGTTCCGCGCCGGCGCCGAGGCCGAGCGCGATCGGCAAGGCGCCGACGGCCGCGGTCAGTGTCGTCATCATGATCGGGCGGAAGCGCAGCAGGCAGGCGGTGCGGATCGCTTCCGTCGGCGCCATGCCCTGGGTGCGCTGGGCATCGAGCGCGAAGTCGATCATCATGATCGCGTTCTTTTTGACCAGGCCGATCAGCAGCAGGATGCCGATGGTGGCGATCAGGGTCAGGTCGAAGCCGAACAGCCGCAGCGTGAGCAAGGCGCCAACCGCCGCCGACGGCAGGCCGGCAAGGATGGTGATCGGGTGGATGTAGCTCTCGTACAGAACGCCGAGCAGAACATAAATCACCAGCACCGCGAGGATCAGCAATGCCGCTTGGCTGGCCTGCGACGACTGGAATACCGCCGCATCGCCCGCATAGGACGTGATGATGCTGGCGGGCATGCCGATCTGCGCCTTCATGGCGTCGATTTTGCGCGTGGCTTCGCCGAGCGGCACATCGGGCGGCAGGTTGAAGGACAGCGTGATCGCTTCGAGCTGGCCCTGGTGGTTGACCGAGATCGGCCCGGCGGTGCGCCGCACGGTAGCCACGCTGGTCAGCGGCAGCAAGGTGCCGGTGTCGCTGCGGACATAGACCTTGGCAAGGTCGTTCTCATCCTGCTTGCCGGCATTCGCATCCTGCATGATGACCGAATAGCTGTTGCTGCTGGTGAAGATGGTCGATACCTGCCGCTCGCCGTAGGCGCTGTAGAGCGCGGTGCGGATATCGTCGACGCGCACCCCGGCGGCGTTGGCGCGATCGCGGTCGATGTCCACCACCGCCTCCAGGCCCCGCATCTGGGTATCGCTGGTGACATCAAGGAAGGCCGGGTCGGCGCGCATTTGCGCCTGCATCTTTTCCGCCCACTCGTCGAGTTCCTTCGCACGCACGCTTTGCAGCACCAGCTGATAGCGGCTGGCGCTGGTGCGTCCGCCAAGGCGCAAGTTCTGGACCGGCGTGAGGAACACCGACGCGCCGGGTACCGCCGAAACCTTGCGCCGCAAATCGCGCAGTACGGTATCCATATTTGCCCGCTCGGACCGCGGCTTGAGGCCGATGAAAAGGAAACCGGTATTGCCTTCCCTTACGCGCGAGGTGACGCTGACGACATTCGGATCGCTGCCGATGATGTCGGCGGTCTGCTTGACCAGCGCCGCCATGGTCGGGTACGACGCATCCTGCGGTCCGCGCAACTGCGCGCTGATCTGCCCGATGTCTTCAGTGGGAAAGAATCCCTTGGGAATCGTGACGAACAGCGCGGCGGTCAACCCAAAGGTGGCGAACGCCACCATCAGCACCGTGAAGCGGTGCGCGAGCGACCAGTCGAGTCCGCGGGTGTAGGCACGCACCACGGCATCAAACATGCGATCGAAGGCACGGATGACGAAATTCTCCTTCTTGTGGGCGTCGTGCTTTTCATGCTTCAGGTAGAAGGCGCACATCATCGGTACCAGGGTCAGCGACACCGCCGCCGACACCAGCACCGCCAGCGATACCACCGCCGCGAATTCGTGGAACAGCAGGCCGATCACGCCCGGCATGAAGAAGATCGGAATGAAGACCGCCACCAGCGAAATCGAGATCGACAGGATGGTGAAGCTGACTTCGCGCGAGCCTTTCAGGGCTGCCGCCAGCGGCTCCATGCCCTCTTCCATGTAGCGCACGATGTTTTCCAGCATCACGATCGCGTCGTCGACCACCAGTCCCACCGCGATGGTGATGCCAAGCAGCGAAATATTGTTGAGGCTGTAACCGAGCCAATACATGAGCGCAAAGCAGCCGATCAGCGAGATCGGCAGCGACAGTGCCGGGATGACGGTGGCCGACAGCCGCTTGAGGAACAGGAAGATCACCAGCACGACGAGCGCCACCGTCAGCAGCAAGGTGAGCTCCACGTCGTGGATCGCTTCGCGGATCGACATCGAGCGGTCGTTGAGCACCTGCACGTTGATCGAGGCCGGCATCTGCGACTCGAACTGCGGCAGGGTCTGCTTCACCGCATCCACCACCGCTACGGTGTTGGCATTCGGCTGTCGCTGCACCGCCAGCACAATGGACGGGCTGCCGTTGACCCAGCTTCCGCTCTTGGTCGATTCGACGCTGTCTTCCACCAGCGCCACATCCTTCAGCCGCGTCACCACGCCCTGGTTGCTTTTGATGACGAGGTCGGCGAACGCGGCGGCATTCTGCAACTGCCGGTTGGCTTGCAGTGTCAGTGTCTGGCGCGGACCGTCAAGCGTGCCGACCGGCGTGTTGGCGTTGGCGGCGCGCAGCGCGGTGGCGACTTCGTCCAGCGTCATGTTGCGTGCGGCAAGTTCATCCGGCTTGACGCGGATACGCACCGCATAGCGGCGCTGGCCGTACACCTGCACCTGCGCCACACCGCTGATCGTGGACAGCGCCGGGGAAATGAGGTTTTCGGCGTAGTCGTTCAGCTCGGACAGGGAGAGCGAGGGCGAGGTCAGCGCAAGCAGCAGCACCGCGGCATCGGCCGGATTCACCTTGCGGTAGTCCGGCAGTGATGTCATTTCATCGGGTAGCCCGCGCTGTGCTCGCAGCAACGCCGCCTGCACATCGACCGCCGCGGCATCGATATCCCGATTCGGTTCAAATTCGAGCGTGATGGAAGTGCTGCCGAGCGTGCTGCTGGAACTGATGGTGGCAAGGCCCGCGATGGTGGAGAACTGTTTCTCCAGCGGCGTCGCGACCGACGCCGCCATGACTTCAGGGCTGGCGCCCGGCAGGGATGCCGATACGTTGATTACCGGCGTGTTGTAACTGGGCAGCGCGGCGATCGGCAGAGCCATGTAGGCAAAAATGCCAACGATTACCACCGCGGCGGACAGCAGCACGGTCATCACCGGCCGGCGTATGCAGAGTTCTGAGATATTCACTGTCGTTCCTGTCATGCCGCTTCAATATGAAGCATGAGTGAAGCTTCATTGCTTCCCGCGTGGGCATCGCACCAACCGCCGGTCCGCCCGCCGTTATTTCGTTTCCGTTGCTTCCTGTTTCGCGCCTGCCAGTGCCTGCGGAGACGGCGCTTCCTTGACCTTGCCGCCGGGCCGCAGATTCTGCGCGCCCTCGACGACCACCCGTGCGCCGGCCTCGACACCGGACAGCGCGGCCATGCCGTTTTCGATGGCGAGCACGCTGACCTTCTGCTGCTTCACCGTGTCGTCCTGCTGCACGACGTAGACGAATTTTTCCTCCGGTCCGGTGACGACCGCCTGCGTGGGCACCGTGACGGCATCGGGGACGGTGCGCGAGACCAGGCGGACATTGACGTAGGTGCCGGGCCAGAGCGACTGCTCCTTGTTAGGGAATTCCGCCTTCATGCGGATGGTGCCGCTCTGCGGGTCCGCCGCATTGTCGATGAACACCAGCTTGCCCTGCGTTTCGCGGTTGCCGGCAAGCAGTGCCGTGACCGGCGCGCCGCCCTGCGGATAGGTGGCGCGGATGTTCGACAGCTCGCGCTCCGGCAGCGAGAAGGTGATGGCGATCGGGTCAAGCCGGGAGATGGTCAGCATCGGATCGCCGGACGGTTGTGCCAGGCTGCCTGGATGCACATTGATGATGCCGATGCGGCCGGCGATGCTGGCGGTGATGCGATTGTTTCCGAGCGCGATCGCGCTTGACCGTGCGCTTGCTTCGCCGGCGCGTACCGTGCTGCGCAAGGCTTCGACCTTGCTGCGCGCACTGTCGACGACAGCCTGCGATACGAATTTTTTCTCCAGCAATTCCTGGTTGCGCTTGAGCGCCTGTTCCGCCTCCGCGAGTTCCGCGCGCGCGCTGGCCGCCTCCGCCTGCGCCCGTGCGAGACCGGACTGGTCGCTGCGCTCGTCGAGCGTGAACAGCAGTTGCCCGGCCTTTACTTCCTGACCCTCGCGCACATGCACGCTGCGCACCACGTTCTGCACCTGCGGACGTACCTCGACGGTATCGATGGCGGTGACGAAGCCGTTTGCCGTCACCGTGATGGGAATGGATTTGCGTTCGGCGCGCGCCGTCAGCACGGTCTGCGCCGCGTTGCGCGGTTTCTGCACCGTCTGCTCCGGCTTGCTGCGGAGACCGAAATACCCGCCAACGCCGATGGCAAGAATGATTACGCCAATGAATAGTTGCTTGAGCTTTCGCGGCATGATGGGGTCGTTGGTTAATGAATAGGCGGGTACGTGAGTCCGGAGCTTCCTGGTTGCAACAAAGATAAATAATGCATGAGATACATTAGTTAGTAATACTATCGATTAGTGTATCATGTCCCGGACAGACGGAAGCCCCCATCGAATGGACCAGAAAAAGCACCTGCCCCTCCCGGAACGCCAGCGCGAACTGGGACAAACAATCGGCGAGATTTCGCGTGCGTGGCGCTATGAAATCAACATGCGCCTGAAGCCCTATGGGCTCAATCAATCGATGCAGCAGGTGCTGGTTCAATTGCATCGTCACCCCGATGGATTGATGCAGCGCGACCTGGCGCGCAAGCTGGGTATCGAAGGCCCGACGCTGGTCCGGCTGCTGGATCTGCTGGAACAGAAGGAGCTGATCGCACGCATTCCATCGCCCGACGACAAACGCCGCAAGTATTCGGTGCTGACAACAAAAGCGGCCGAGCAAATCCGGATCATCGAAAAAATATCCGGCGAATTACGCACCGTCATGCTGGAGGGATTGAGCAGCGCCGAAATCGATAGCGGTTTGCAACTGGTGCGGCGCATGCGCAATAACCTGCTGACGGATTGATGCCCGGGCAGTATGGAAGCGGTGTGTCGAGCGCCGCGCTTCCAACCTGATTGAATCTGCAGACTCATCGGCCTAGCGCCGGATACCCGATACCAGGGCCACGCCCGCACACGTCACCGCAATGCCGGCGATGCTGAACAGGGTCGGCACCACGCCGAACATCATCCATTCAAGCAGTACCGCCACGATAGGCGTCAGGAAGAACAGGCTGGTCACCTTCGTCGCCTGTCCGCGCCGCATCAATACATGCAATGCATTGACGGCGAGAATGGAGGCGAGCACCACGAGAAACAAAATGGAAAGCACCAGGGGCCAGCTCCAACGCACGGCCATGCCTTCATTTATCCACGCCAGCGGCGCAAGAACCGCCAATGAAACGACGAATTGCAGGAAGGCGGCGCTGCGCAGGTCCGCCGTCTTGCAGAATGCGCGCTGATACAGGGTGCCGGCAGTGATGGCAGTCAGCGACACTGCGGCGGCAAACAGGCTGGCGTGCGTTACTGCTCTCACATCGATCTTGTGCCACACCACCAGCATTACGCCAGCAAGACCAAGCACCACGCCCAGCCACTGCGCGGCATTCAGCCGCTCACCCATGAGTCGATGCGCAATCACGGCGGTGAGCAGCGGCTGGGTCGACAGCAGCAATGCCGTGACGCCCGCCGACATGCCGAGGTACTGCGCATGATGGCTGCCGCCGAGATTGATGGCATGCATCAACAGTCCGGCAACGCAAATATGCACAAACTCGCGGCGGCCGGATGGCCAGGAGGGGCGCGTCATCATCACCCACGGCAACAGGCAGAGTATCCCGAAGGTGTAA
>JAESFT010000190.1_pt1 | contig 67250 bp, 52 predicted proteins | sample 9269451 | NCBI WGS metagenome assembly JAESFT01 (sample SAMN14502557, study PRJNA617106) | algae metagenome | isolation source: Scytonema hyalinum WJT4-NPBG1 and co-occurring heterotrophs from well... | place: USA: Mojave Desert, Joshua Tree National Park, California | collected 2006-05-25
AGGAAAATTGCAGTCTATTCGTCACAAGCATTGTCAGCCAATCCATCGCAAAGATGGTTACTCGTACAGTTTTCACCCAATGTCCACTATTGTCCAGTAAAACGTTGTTTAGAGGCGTCGCGATCGCTCCTTGGAACAAAGAGATAGGGAGCATCGTAAAAGGGTTTCAGAAATCATTGCTACCCAAGAACTGAATGCTCCTGAAGACTACTTTCATGCAGCGATGATATTTCAGCATGGAGAGACTGTAGAAGAGATTTGGCAAGCTCATACCTTGGCCAAGCAGGGAGCAGAGTTGGGATATGATCCAGCTCGATGGTTGGTTGCTGCTGCGTTAGACCGATGGCTCATGTATCAGGGGAAACCCCAAGAGTATGGCACTGAGTTTGTCTCGGATGGCAACAGGTATTGGCTATGGGATGTTGATCCAACAACAACAGATGCTGAACGAAGTCAGTGGAACCTACCCTCATTACAGCAGCAGTAAGCACAAGCAGAAGAATTCAACCAAACACAGAGAGCCAATACCGCCCATAACGGATATACCCCAACGGCTCAAAGACGCAATCAAACGCTGGCAAGCTGAAGAGTCTACTGATTCTCAATGGCTGCTGGTTGTGGAGCAAACTGAACCCTGGGATCAGGCATAAAAGTGTATCTCAGGTAAAACCCAGCCCAGACAAACAGAATAATCAACAAAGTACCGATACCCAAAGGACTAGGGAGCCAGAAAACTACTTCTATATGATTTAACTCTCCCGGCTTGAGCTTCCATACCAACTGATGTCCATTCTTTTCTGGAAGGATGACATTTTCGGTATTTTCTACACTTCGTGCGCCCCAAGGAGTGTTCAAGCTAAAGTCTAAATCGAGAATTGAACCAGGATTAGCCAAAACATTTCCATTGCTGGAAATCAGAGCGAGCGATCGCAAATCCAAGTCATAAATCAATCGATTCCGTACTAAAAGTAAGAAATGATTCTGAAACACGAGTAAGTTAGAGTCAATTTTCGGCAGTTCTGAGTTAGATTCACTCTCAACCGACTCAGATGTTTGAGTTCCATTAGGGTGGAAAAATTCGTTAAACTTCGCTTGTAATTCTCGACCGCTACTGAAGGGAATCGAAACAATAACTTCTTGTTGAGAAAGCCGTCGTGTTTTACCTTCCAATTTATGGGCGCGACGTTCTATACTATTCAACCATTCATATACAGAATCGCCACTAAAACTGGTTAGTTTTTCTTCCAACTTAATGTGCTGCACAAACTCGCCGCGATTCCCGCTGTCAAAATTAACGCCCGCATTATAGTTGACACAACCAGATAGCAGCAGAGACGTTAACAGCACAACCCACAAAATAGGATTTCGGATTGGAAAAACGCGGTTAAATTTCCCAAGCCCAAAATTTGACAAAGCCGATAAATTCACCACTATAAAACCCCCACAAAAGTCAACTCTTCTTTGTTTTTTCCTTCTCTGCGTCCTCAGCGCCTCTGCGCTTTAAAAACTAAACCAAACCAAGCTAGCCACCGTTAAACCAATGACAATTAACGCCATCCAAATAAATCGATTGTCTCTGGTATTTACCTGGTTGAGGTCAACGAATTCCGGTTCAGGACGCATCTGCCGTTGGGAAGATTTAGTATTATTTGCACTCAAACGAATTTTAGCTTCATTGTCAGGTACTGCGCCTAAATCAGGAATTTCGGTCATCCATTCCTTTGGTCGGTTCAACCTGGGTGCTTTGAGAATGTAATGCACCTCCCTCGCTTGCTTACTAACTTCTAGATGGGGATGGCGTTTGAGTTGTTCACACAGGGCGAGAGCATCTTCTGTACGCCCTGCTGCTTCATAAGCTGTCACCAACCAAATTTGTACCTCCCCACCAAGGCGAGAATTACGAGCCAAAAGGGCGCTTGCCTTTTCCAGTTCTTCAACAGCTTCTCGGTACTGCCCGTTTTCAAAGGCAGCTTTCCCACTTTGGTATTTAGCTTTGGCAATTTCTAGACTTTCTGAACTCACGGTTTGCACAAAAATCAGCACTGTCTTCATTTTGCCAACAGCCGCTACCAATGGTCGCAATATTTTTGGAATCTTTTACTTGAGCAGTAAAGTCAAGGGGCGATCTAACAAAATATCTACTTGCGCTTATTGAAGTCTGAAGCAATTACCAAATTCAATTGGATCCGTCAAACTCAGTTTCTGGGGCATATTACTGCGACTACTCCTTGGTCATAGTTTAGTATTGCCACCTATTTAAGTTCTCGCTTTGCAGCACGCACTTGTTGGAGTTCTTGTTTGATGATGGCTTTTCTAGCATCATCAGTTGCGATGTTAATGATTCACGGTATCGCGCATTTGTAAGGAAGCGCGTCATCATTACTCATCCCTGGTAAAGGGGGGATGAAGGGGATGAGGAGGTATTTGCTTCCCTATCTCCCCTTACTTCCTGCACTTTGCCACTTCCCCTACTAGAGTGTAAACTGCGAGCCAACGAGCATTGTACCGATACCAATATCAGTAAAGATTTCCAACAGCAGTGCATGCGGGATGCGACCATCGACGATATGAGCTGCACGAACTCCTTGAGCAAGCGATCGCACACAACAATTGACTTTGGGAATCATCCCACCACTAACGATACCTGTCGTAATCAATTCGCGGGCTTCTTGAATGTCTACTCTGGGAATCAGGGTAGAAGGGTCTTTATAATCCTTAAGAATTCCCCTGGTGTCAGTCAGCAAAATCAATTTTTCTGCTCCGATTGCTGCTGCTATTTCTCCAGCTACGGTGTCGGCGTTAATGTTGTACGATTGTCCTGACTCGTCTGCTGCAACGCTGGAAACTACGGGAATGTAGCCATTGTTGACGAGTGTCTCTAAAATTTTGATATCAACACTGCTAACTTCCCCCACAAAGCCGATGCCTTCTTCACCTTGAGGACGAGCTGTGATTAAGTTACCATCTATGCCGCACAGTCCCACTGCTGAACCACCTGCTTGGTTAATCAAGGCGACTATTTCTTTATTGACTCGACCAACTAACACCATTTCCACCACATCCATTGTGGGGGCATCAGTCACTCGTAAACCATTTTTAAATTGCGGTTCAATTCCCAGTTTATCCAACCAACTATTAATTTCCGGTCCACCACCATGTACCACAATTGGTCGTAAGCCAACGCATGATAAGAATACGATGTCGCGGATGACTTTATCTTTGAGATTGCTATCTTTCATTGCCGCACCACCGTATTTGACAACAATGGTTCGACCAGTAAATTGTTGAATGTACGGTAGTGCTTCGCTTAGCACTTGTACACGGCTGGCGGCATCTTGCCTTATGTACTCAGTTTCGCTGACCATCATGAGGAGCTATTGATAGATATCTTGAGTTTTCGTCTGGATCAATGACAATTACGGAAAAGAAAAAGTGTATTATGTAACAGATGCCACTTAGGACTTAACCTTAGGGCAAAAAAGTGGATATCTATATTAATAATCCCTTTAAGGAACTAAAAACTCATAAAATCTTCTCGGCAGCCCAAATCTCTTCCACCTACAAACTGGAAATTTTTAGTTTTTACTCTCGATTGTTATTTTCTTGTTAAGAAAGCTCAGGATGAGAAACTCTTGGTTTCAGGACGCTGGGAATCTCCTCAATAATGCGTGTGGCAACTTGTTCTGGTGTTTCTCCTTCACCCAGGGTGATTCGCAGATCCGCTTGTGCATAAAGAGGTTGTCGCGCCTTGAGGAGCGATCGCAGCTTGGCTTCAAGATCAGTATCTTGCAGTAGTGGTCTTGTCGTATCCTCTGCTAATCGGGCGCAAAGTATTTCCACGGGTACATCCAGCCAGACAATCAAGCCGTGGTGCAGGTAACTCCAGTTTTCTCGCTGTATGACAATACCCCCACCGGTTGCAATGACAAGTTTGGTGAAAGCACACACTTGTGACAGTACCTGACTTTCCAACTGGCGAAACGCTGCTTCCCCTTGTTCACTAAAGAGTTGGGTTATCGGTTTATCACCCGCAGCTTTCTCAATTACGGTATCAGTATCAAGGAACCCGTAGCCCAAATGTTGTGCTAACAAGCGCCCTACAGTGGTCTTGCCAACGCCCATCATGCCAATTAAGTACAGGTTGACTCCTTTCAACAAGTCATTAGTCATTAGTCATTAGTTATTAGTCATTAAGCTTGTAGTGAGGCTTAAGCACCACTACGAACCAATAACCAATTTACTTCAAATCTCGGTACCTAGACGTATATCTCTAATATAATTTTTCATTTGTGCTTCAAAAATTGAATAGCTCATCACTAATGAGCTTGGTTTTTCTTGCATTAATTTAAAATTATCCTCAATGAATCGTTCCGCAACGTACTCTATCAAGACAGGGGTTTGACGAAAGCGAGATGCTTGCCGCTCAATCAGAGAGCGCTTGTGCAATAACTCTATTGCCTCTAATACTAATCTTTGCGGCACTCGTGGTATAATCTCCGTCTGCAATTTACGCATTGAACCTAAATCTTGATTTAGAGACAACCAGTACATAATTAGCTTTTCTAAGCTAGATAATCGACTAAACTGTTGGTCTAAAATCGCTCGAATGTCGCCAAAAACCCTAGTACCTTGCTCTAAAAATTCATAAATATTGCTTTCAAATAATTCTTGAATAGCGGTAGCAACTAATTTCATAAATAAGGGATTACCTGCATACCAATCTATTAATATTTTGCATTCTTCTTCTTTGAAACAAGGAAATCCTTTAAGTTTGAGAATTTCCATGCTTTCGGCATTGCTTAACCCAGTTAATTTTAAACAACGAACAGGTAGTTTTTCTCCTTGGAAAGCAGAAATTTCTGGAGGCTTTTCCCGAGTCGTTAAAACTAAGCAGCTTTGATGTTGAGAGTCGCCCACTCGTCTAATCAATTCTCCATAACCTTCATATCCTCGACGATAACGAATTTGAGGGAGATGGAATACAGAAGAATTGTTGATGTTTGAGTGAGAGGCGCTAGAAGTAGGATATATGTCTGACTCGCTAGTATATTCGCTGCTCAAAATTGCATCAAAATTATCTAATACGATGAGACAACGTGAAGAACGTAAACAATCAATCAGTTGCGAAATACTACCATTTACAACTTCTAAATCTTTTGTCTGTTGTGTAGGTGACAAAATTTTTATGAGTTGATTCAAGAAGATATCTGGAGGAGGAGCAAGGTGTAGCGAGCGCCAAATCACATACTCAAACTTATCCTTGATTTGTTCTGTTAGCTTGACTGACAAAGCGGTTTTGCCAATTCCTCCCATACCTAAAAGGACAACAAGCCGACAGTGTTCTTGGACAATCCATTCTGTCATCTGAGCTAATTCTGTCGTCCTTCCGTAGAAAATACTAACATCAACGGCTTCACCCCAATCTTGCGTTTTGACTGATTTCATAGCGGCAAAATCGGTCTGTTTGATATTATTTGTCTTTATTTGGTTGATTTGGTTGCTGGTTGGCTCTATTTCGAGCAAAACTTTTTTATAACCTGCTTTTTCTAGTAAATGAGTCACCCGGCTCCAATTTTTCACTTTAATTGAGTATCCTGCTTGGTTACTCAACATTTCTTCTATATATTTATACAATCCATTAGAAAGATAAACTCTGACCGTACTGCTACTACGACTTTGATAGACTATATTGGCGATTTCCGCTGGACTAAACCCGCAAAGTAAACCTCGTAGGAATTTTTTTTCAACAGGTGTGAGACCTTTTCCTTTTGGAGAACTTAAATCAACGTATAATTTTTCTAGCTCCCAATTATTTTTAGCTTCTGTAAATTCCTCTTCTACCTTATTTGAATCAGATGCCGTCATTACCATTATTTAGAATAATCCAAGGCAATATCATAGCTATTTTTATATAAAGTCAAATTAAATACACTATGAATTTATAACGAATTTCATAACATTTGTTAGGTGACTTATCTGTTCTGGGTTAGGTATGTTTAGGCTTAACAGAAACTTAATAAAACTTGGTTGAAACTTTATCCTGACGATATCGGTCAACATAGACAAGCGTAACTTACTATTTGCTGGGCTAATTCTATCTATTAGACAACACTGTGTTTCTACCAACACTATGTTGATGTCCCAGTAATGAGTTCCAGTAAGCTGTAGTCAACAAGTCACTGTTTTTGTTCAAGGTGTAAAAGATGACTCGTTATCAGAAAAGGTGCAAAAAAGCTTTGCCAAGTAAGCGGTTCAGGCACAAAGCCAGTGCATATTTTATCTAAAAAACCCCGATTAAATAAATATAAGTGTGCTCTAAGTATGGTCGTTTGAGGTTTTAACCATGACTCGGATTCGAGACGTTGTGCAAAAAGCTTTAGCAACTGGCTATTTGACTGTTGAAGCAGAAAATCAACTGCGAGTGTTGCTGACAACCCGGTATGATGTGGAGGACTTAAATGCTTTCATGAACTTGCAGGACGCTGCCATGACTGGAAAAGTCAAGCAGGAGTCGCGTGAACGTTGTGGAATTTAGTAGAAAACACTCAACGACGAGGGCGCTTATCCTCATCCTCAAAATCCTCATCTAGAAACCCCCAATCATCATTTTCAGCTTGATTGGTTTCGGCTTGATTAGTCGTCGGTGCTTGATAAGGGGGGATAATCACTCGATAATCAGCATCGTAAACGGATTCAGTTTTCCCCACTCCAGAATTTTTCGGTTCGCGGTAGCTGTAGGAGTAAACTGAATCTGATTTAGAGCTGCTTTTGGGTTCTTGTTGACGTTCGTAAGTGTTAGAGTCTCTGACTTGTGTATTTTGAGGATTAGGTATAGCCGCTTCTTTTTTTTCTTCAAAGTCCCAATCATCTGCGCTGTTATCTGTTTCCCAGTCATCATCGAAAGTATCACTGCTTCGCGTTGACTCAGTTTTACTACCTGACGATGAGGGAGAAGGAGGGGGTGTTGGTTCTTCCCTACGAGTTTGGGTTTGGCTTGTACGCGTTGAACTTGCACGCTCCCTAAGCGGGTTTCGACGTTGCCCTGTAAAATAATTAGACAAATTGAATAAGCTTGTGACGAATACAGTTGTCAAACCACCAGCAGCAGTACTGAACAAAATCCAAATCGCCAGTGGAATTGGTTTGGATTTCATCCCCAAAAATACGAGCGAGAGGACAGGAGACCAGTTCTGCACTAGCAAAAGCGTTAGTCCTCCCAGCACTGCCACTAACAAAATTAAGCGAAATACAGCCATAGTTGTTAGTCATTAGTCATTAGTCAACACTCAAAAATTCTTATCCCCTGCTCCCCTGCTCCCCTGCTCCCCTTCATTTCCCCATCACCCCTATTGTGACTAATCTTGACGACCTTGCCATCTTTGAATTGGTATACAATCAATATCGAGTTGATCCAACGCACGGGCAACCACAAAATCAACTAAATCCTCAATGGTTTTGGGATTGTGATACCAAGCGGTAATAGCGGGAACAACTCTGACTCCGGCTTCTGCTAGGGTGGTTAAGTTGCGAAGGTGAATCAAGCTAAAGGGAGTTTCACGGGGAACCACAACCAGCTTTCGCCCTTCTTTGAGCTGGACATCCGCCGCGCGTTCGAGTAAGTCGGAACTTAAACCAGCTGCTAACTTGGCTACAGTACTCATACTGCATGGAATAACAATCATCCCTAGGGTGCGAAAGGAACCACTGGCAATATTTGCCCCGACATCGCTCCAAGGATGACAGCGTAGCTTACCCGATCCTTCAACGATCGCTTGCTGTCGCCAAAATTGCTCTTGTTGAGTGGGTTCTACTGGCATACGGATATTCTGCTCAGATTGCCAAACCATGTAAGTTGACTTGGAAGCAACCAATTCAATTTCATAGTTGGCTTCAAGCAGAAATCTGAGAGCGCGAACGGCGTAAATTAGACCAGATGCGCCTGATACGCCTAAAATGAGTGGTTTTGTGTTATCAGACACGGTATTATATGTGGAAATTACCAGGAATTGGAGATGAAAAATTGCGAGGAAGACGAGGGACAGAAGCCGCTTCCTCAAGGGTGGCGACTAGCGTGGGGAGGTGCGGGGACGCGGAGAGAGGAAATTTCCCCGCGTCCCCGCGTCTGGGGTGTCTAGTGTATCCTCTTTCCTCAATCCCCAGTTTCTAATTGCTTCATTCATCCTCAGCATACTGTTCTAAGTCATCCGGTTCCATATCCTCGTCGTGTGCTAAGTACAGATCTGAGTCATCGCGATTGGGAATGCTGACATCCTTGCCAAAAACAGCGCCATCGCTACCAACAGTGACTAAATCGATTTGCTGGCGGTAATAATCAACACTCTTAACCTGCACAGCGACGCGATCGCCTAGTCTATAGGAAGCGCGATTTTTGCGACCAAACAATGCTTGTTGTCTGGCGCGATACTCATACCAATCGTCTTTAAGAGAACTGACGTGTACCAGTCCTTCCACCCGCAGTGGTACGCGAGGATTGCCAACTGTGTTTGACTCGGTTGGTGGAACTTCGATTTCTACAAAGAACCCGTAGGATTGGACTCCTGTGATCACACCAGTGAAAACCTCGCCGATGCGCTGTTTCATCAGTGACGCTCTTTGCAATCCTGCCAAGTCCGCTTCTGCTTCTTGAACTTCTTTTTCTCTATCGTTGAGCTGGACAATCACCCTCATTAAATCGCTTTGAAGTTCTTGTTGCAATTCTGGCGGCAGGACGTTCCAGTTAATTTCACCGTGGCTGGAGGAGTGGCGCAGGTTGACACGTTCTTTGACACGGGTGTTGCGGCGATCGCGTCCGTGTTCAAGTAACGTATAAAATACCCTTTGCATCAGCAAATCTGGATAACGCCGTAAGGGGGCTGTAAATTGCGTATATTCTGCTAGTGCCAAGCCAAAGTGAGGTCCTTTGGTTATACTGTACGTTGCTGGCTTGAGTGTATCTTGCAACAAGTAGGTAAGAACTTGCTCGGATGGTGATTCTGCAAAAACTCTGGTCAACTGTTGATAATCTAGGGGTTGAATATCTATTTCCGGCTCTAGAGTCAATTCAATGCCGAGATTGATTGCTAATTTCAGCATCTCTTGAACATCTTCGGTGTCGGGCGCGCCTTGGATTCGCCAAATGGCAGGGATAGCCAGGGCATTCAAATGGGTCGCCGTAAGTTGGTTAACCAGTAGCACAAACTCAGTTAATAGCGAGTGTACAGGTAAATCATTCGTCACCACACACCCCAAAGCGCCCTCATCATAGTATGGATTTTGGTTTGGTGGCAGATTTAACTGCAAGGAGCCACGACCCAAGCGTACCTGTCTTAACAGCTGCTGTAAACTAGCGAGTTGCTGGACTATCTCTACCACTTGCGCTGAGTTTTCGCTCTTTTGGTTGCTCAGAATTGCCTCTGCTTGTTGTTCGCTGAGTGAGAGGTCTACTTTGACGACGCTGGGTTGAATTTCCCACTCCAGCACAGCTCCCGATTTTGAATCAACTGTTATTAAAAAAGATAGAGCCAAGCGATCGCTTCCGGGCAATAAACCACAGCGTTCGGCAACTACCTCTGGTAACATCGACAACACCAAGTCTCCCAGATACACTGAGCGGCCCCGCTTGAGTGCTTCTCGGTCGAGGGCTTCGTCTGGTTGAATCAGGTGACAAATATCAGCAATATGAAAACCCAACCGCCAATTTCCAGCGCTTGTTTTCTCTAAGGTGAAAGCATTTTCTATCACCTTCGAGTCATTAACGTTGCCAATAATTGCCAACGTTAATGAGTGCCGCAAATCCAGGCGATTTTTCAAATCTGCCTTGAGCAGCTTTTTGGGCAATTTTGAGGCTGCTTCTTGTACGGCTTCTGGAAAAGCCCGCGAAAGGTCGTGCTTGCAGGTGACTAAATCTATATCCGCCGCCGCTTCTGCATCGCTCCCAAGGATTTGCACAACCCGACCCAATGGTGGATATTGTGCTAATGGGTAACGCAAAATTTCCACATGAGCGAGGTGGTCAACTGCTTGTTCCAACTTAATGCCTTCTGCTTGCACTTTGAGTTCAAACAGTAGCCTGTCGTCTAAGGGAACGGCACGATATCCACTTTCTACTTGCTTAATCCGCGCTAGTAAGGTGTGATTCGAGCGTTCTAAGATTAACTTAACTTCTCCTTCTGGGGAGCGGCGACGACTACCTTCTTTAAGAACTCTAACTAAAACGCGATCGCCATTCCAAGCATTACTGAGATGGCTTTCGCGGATATAAATATCTTCAGCCCCTTCCACATCTTGAATTGCAAAGCAAAAGCCTTTACTGGAACAACGGAGTTTTGCTTCAATCAGCCCTTCTTCTGTGACTCGACGATACTTGCCACGTTCTTTGACTAAAACCCCGATTCTTTCCAGTATTTCCAAAGCGATATGAAGCTTTTGTAAACTTGCTTCATCTTCGCAACCAAGTTTCTTTTCCAAAAGTTTACGAGCCACTAATTTATCATCAGTGAAATTTGCCAGAAGTGTAGCGATTGAAAATTCCATGCAGTGAACCGGCCTTTGGTCAAAACATCATTTTTATTTGAATCTGGTTCTGTGCTGTGTACCCTCACGACTACAGACACTCTTCGGGAAACGAATTGCCCAACAATAGAGGGCACTGCACGAACATCTCAGAGCGTCAATACATTCAAGCTCCTTCTCTTAGACAATCTTTCAATGTACGCCCGTTTGAGATTTTGCCCCCTCGGTAATTACGCAACGGGTGTTTGAGTTACGTATGTTGGAGAAGTCTCCACGCTGCCCAAAAGCACTCTTTAGGGAAATCGCAGGTGTTGGATTGTCTGGTTTGAAGGTACTTTTACGCCATGTGACTCTGATTTTTAACTAGGAGAAACTGCCGACAAACCTAATTGACCCATATGTAGGATCGGAAACAATTAGATCAGCAGCAAACAAGCTGTGAGGACGAACCATTCCTTCATTATTGTAGATACAGAGCGCACTTACAGAAAATAGTTCTACATTACTAATTAGGTAATTAGTATAGCAAGGACAACCAAACACTTTTGGTCAACAAGCAGTAGCCAAAAATTTGCCCGAAAAACCTCATGCTACAATCAGGACACGGATTAAATCAGTCATCAGTCATCAGTCATCAGTGAACAGGCGGATGAAACTGATAACTGGTCATTGGTAACTGCTCATTGTTCAAGCGTTCTTCGTTGGCACTCATCAAGTCAGGGACTCCTAGTTGAGTGCAAACCCCACGAATAAATTCGGGGGCTTGTGGTTAACGCAACCTGACCAGATGGCAGTCCTTTACTGGACTACGTTTAGAGCAAGTGCTAAAAGTCCCACCTATAAATGCTTGCCAGTTTGTAGCTCTGGAACCAGGCGATTAAACAAGTTTATAGGAGTTAAACTAGTGTCGCTTGGAGTCAGCCGACTCTAAACAGTCTTCGAGGCAAACTTTACCCAAAAGGGCTTCCCGGCAACGGGAGTTTAGGAATAAGTTTGACTCTGAATTTATTCAGAGTCGAGCTTCATCCCCATAAATAGAATTTAGGGGCTTCCGCTCTTTGATACTGGTGAGAGTATGTTGTACATAACCCAACGACGAGTCCAAGCTTAGACACACTTGTTAGCTAGCAAACCCTAGATTCAACAGACTTTCGATTGGTGGCAGTATTATGTTGGCTCAATTTCGGAGCAAATATCCCGAAGGCAATCTGATTTCTGAATTAGTGCAAATTTATCACGGTAAATATATTGTTCGGGCAAGTGTACAAATTGATGGTGTCACCCGCGCCACTGGAATGGCTGCAGCAGAAACACTCGAAGAGGCAGAAGACCAAGCTAGAAATCGGGCGCTGGTAGTTTTAGGAATCACCAGTTCGCCACAGGAGTCAGTAGCTGTTTCAGGAGAACCTGCTAACCAGGTAAAGCCAACCCCAACTTTTCCAGTAAACCAAGTCAACGATACATATTCCCCTGTCAACAGTTTTCCTCAAACAGAAGTAACTCCAACCCCCCCAGCAGTTTCATCTGTAATCGAGAAAAACGATACTAAAAACCAAGAGTTCATTGAACGCTTTCCTACTGATGACAAGCAGGAAACCCAATTCGACACCCCATTGGAAAACTTGGGAATGATCTCTGGTAACCAAGAAAATAGCACGATACCTGAAATTTCTCCAAGTAATGTGACACCCTTTGGACCACGCAGTTACAGCAGTTCGCTAGAAGATCTCGGAACCCAAACAGCAACAGCGAAGAAAAAGAAGAAGAGCGAACCTGTGGATCAGTCCGATGATATCGCTAAAATAGGCGTCGAAATGCAACGCCTAGGTTGGACAACAGACCAGGGGCGAGATTATCTGATTAAAACATATGGCAAGCGATCGCGTCATTTACTGAGTGACGACGAATTGCACGATTTTCTCAGATACTTAGAATCTCAACCTACGCCCCTAGATCCATTGGCAGGATTTTGAAACAGTGAACAGTGAACAGTGAACAGCTGATAACTGTTCACTGATAACTGATAACTGACTAGACCATAGCCATTGGACGGCTACCAGCAGCGTGACGATCAATCACTAAGTCGATTAAGCCATAATCCTTTGCTTCCTCTGGCGACATAAAGAAGTCTCTTTCTGTATCCTCAGCAATTTTGTCGTATGGCTGACCAGTGTTCTCAGCTAAATATTGATTGAGCTGCTGCTTGTGGTAAAGGATTTCGCGTGCCTGAATTTCGATATCAGTCGCTTGTCCTTGAGCGCCACCCAAAGGTTGGTGAATCATAATCCGAGAATGGGGTAAACTCATCCGCTTACCCTTGGTACCAGCAGTGAGGAGGAAAGCACCCATACTCGCTGCCAAACCGGTACATATTGTACAGATGTTTGGGCGGATGTGCCTCATAGTGTCGAATATCCCCATACCTGCCGTTACCGAACCACCAGGAGAGTTTATGTACATATAAATGTCTTTCTCCGAGTCTTCTGCATCCAAAAACAGCAGCTGGGCAACAATCAAGTTAGCTACGTTGTTATCAATCGGCTGTCCCAAAAAAAGGATGCGCTCACGCAACAGCCGTGAGTAAATATCAAAGGCGCGTTCGCCACGACCTGATTGTTCAATAACGATAGGAATCATGCAGACTGTTTGTAACTAATTTACATACATTTTATCGATTGCAACGGCTGATTGTTTTCCTGAACCCCGAACCCAATTTTGAAAAAAAACTCGTGCAAGAAGCCAGCAGCATCTGAAGCCACCGCGAGATGAAGGCTTTAATGCTCAAAAAATCTACTTTTTTGTCTGTTTATACCTGTGTAGTACGTTATGCCGGAAATAAACATACCATTTAACAAAATGTCAAAAGCCATAAAACACAAGGGTTTTTGAATGCGTGAATTCGCCAAAGCGGTACTAGTTACTTCTACTGGGCTTGACTACTTTTGTCAGAAAGCTTTCCTCTTGTTACGTTTGTGTAAATTTGTCAGCTTTTTTACTAGGTCTTTTCCGGAATAGAAACACTTTGTTGGGTAGATGAATAATACAGGGAGCAATCGAAATAACAAATTGTACTCAAGATGTCACCCACCTAAAGTTAGAGGAAGTTGCCATGATCGAAAAACTTGTGCAAGCCGCCATCATCACCTTCTTACTCCACCTGATAGCAGGTCTTAGCCCAACGACAATTAAGACAGAGGCAACACCACCTTCAGGTACGATGTCAGCTCCAATTGCAAGAGCAGTACTTAAGTCAGTTGATTGACACTCTCCCTACTACCGAAATATCGCTATGCTCATTTCGGTAAAAAGTCGGGAGATTCTTGGTTCCACGAGTCCACTTAGATTAAACTCCTTGCGGTATCTAACCCAGAGGTGGTTCTCTCCCCAAGCGTTAACTTTCCGAGTGCCCCTCGGTAGTTGGATTGCCCCAAAATTTGTTTGAGTTTAATACTGTTCGTCTAGTTCCCATGAAGATTTTACCTATTCCTGGGTAAGAACTAGAACTATGGAATAGAACTGCATATCTTCAATTGTCAAGGTTCAGCGTCTGCATATTAGGCAGCAATTGGGTTTTTTAAGTGGTTGATTACCCTTCCACGACAGGTATTTTATCATGTTGACGGCAATTAAAATTGCCGTTGGGGCTACATCTCCTATCTCAAAGATAAGGAGTTTTGCGCCTATCGCGTAGGGTGATAAAATTACCTTACCAAAGCGATAGGGTTTGGAAATCATCAGCCTGCTTATGTAATTCGCCCAACGATAAAGTTGTGAAAGGCGTTTGAATCAATATCTCTGTAACGAGCTAGACTAAGCAAAGAAGTCTGTCCACAGGCATCTTATCATGACTAATCGTCTGGCTCAAGCTCAAAGTCTCTACCTCCGCAAACACGCCGAAAACCCTATTGATTGGTGGTCTTGGTGTGACGAAGCACTCGCAACGGCAAAGGCACAGAATAAACCGATATTTCTTTCCATTGGCTACTCCAGTTGTCACTGGTGTACTGTTATGGAAGGTGAGGCTTTTTCCGACGCGGCTATTGCCCAGTACATGAACGGCAACTTTCTTCCTATAAAAGTAGATAGGGAAGAAAGACCAGACCTTGATAGCATTTATATGCAAGCTTTGCAAATGATGAGCGGTCAAGGGGGTTGGCCTTTAAACGTTTTTCTTACCCCAGATGATTTAGTACCATTCTACGCTGGTACCTACTTCCCAGTTGAACCGCGCTACGGTCGTCCTGGCTTTTTGCAAGTCCTGCAAGCAATTCGTCACTACTACGATACAGAAAAAGAAGATTTACGCGATCGCAAAGCAGTGATTCTTGAGTCACTCCTCACCTCCGCAGTGTTGCAACCCGATGGAGTTACAGAATCTCAAGATAGAGAATTGTTGCACAAAGGTTGGGAAACTTCTACAGGTATCATCACACGTAATCAAGCCGGTAATAGCTTCCCGATGATTCCTTACGCAGAACTTGCATTAAGGGGAAGCAGATTTGATTTTGAATCGCGGTATGATGGCAAGCAAGTTTGTACCCAACGGGGACTAGACCTCGCACTGGGCGGCATTTATGATCATGTGGCAGGTGGCTTTCACCGCTACACTGTAGACCATACTTGGACAGTGCCGCACTTTGAAAAGATGCTCTACGACAACGGTCAGATTGTAGAGTATCTCGCTAACTTGTGGAACGCAGGAGTCCAAGAGCCAGCTTTTGAGAGAGCGATCGCCGGAACTGTTCAATGGCTGAAGCGAGAAATGACTGCGCCAACTGGCTACTTCTATGCAGCCCAAGATGCAGATAGTTTCACCACTCCCACAGAAGCAGAACCAGAAGAAGGCGCGTTTTACGTCTGGAGTTACAGCGAATTGCAGCAACTGCTTACTCCTGAAGAACTAACAGAATTGCAACAGCAGTTTACAGTTACGCCTAATGGTAACTTTGAGGGTAAGAATGTGTTGCAAAGGCGTAGCCCAGGACAACTGAGTGCAACCTTAGAAAGCGCACTTGCCAAGCTGTTTACTGTTCGCTATGGTGCAGCACCTGAGTCAGTAGAGACTTTCCCCCCCGCCCGCAACAACCAGGAAGCGAAAACCGAAAACTGGAAAGGACGCATTCCTGCGGTGACAGATACAAAGATGATTGTCGCCTGGAATAGCTTAATGATTTCTGGTTTAGCAAGGGCGTATGGAGTCTTTCAACAACCAGAGTATCTGGAACTAGCAGCAAAAGCAGCAAACTTTATCTTGGATCATCAGTTTGTCGATGGGCGGTTCCATCGACTGAACTATGAAGGACAAGCTACTGTACTGGCTCAGTCTGAAGATTACGCCTTTTTTATCAAAGCGCTACTCGATTTACACCAAGTTTCACTGACTCACAACTCATCTTCCTTGTGGCTGGAAAGAGCGATCGCCATCCAAGAGGAATTCCACGAACATCTTTGGAGCGTGGAACTAGGTGGATACTACAACACATCAAGTGACGCAAGTCAAGATTTAATTGTGCGAGAGCGAAGCTATGCAGATAATGCCACACCATCCGCCAATGGAGTTGCGATCGCCAACCTTGTCCGTCTCGCTCTTTTAACCGACAATCTTGATTACTTGGATTTAGCCGAGCAAGGGTTAAAAGCATTTAGAAGTGTGATGAGCCGCGCTCCCCAAGCTTGTCCCAGCTTGTTTATAGCCTTGGATTGGTATCGTAACTGTACCTTAATCCGTACCACGACAGAGCAGATACAGTCTCTCATCCCGAGGTATCTACCTAGTACTGGGTTGGTTGCGGTAGCTAAATTACCACAGGGAAGTGTTGGCTTAGTTTGCCAAGCCTTGAAGTGTCTTCCAGCAGCTGCGAATTTAGAGCAGTTGTTGCAGCAAGTGCAGCAGAGTCAGCTAAGGGGATGATTAAAACAGCGAACAGTTATCAGTTATCAGTGACCAGGTTTCATCCTCCGGGGGAAACACCACACCAAGAGCACAGAAAGCGTTGGTGGCGGGTTTAAATCCCCCACCAGCCCGAGAAAGCGTCACTGCGGCTGGTACTGTTCACTGTTTACTGTTCACTGTTCACTGATTTAAACCCCACTTGAAACAATCCACTTGTATCCGTGGGGGACTCACGCCTCCCAAGCAACTGTATAGTCATAGCTCGGCACTGCGGCTGGTACGTGGTAACTGTGTTGAGAACCCCACCTGTAGCAAGACTATGTACAGACGTAGCATGCACTTTCATTACACGCATGGAATGTCATAAATAACCCTTAACTGAAGGTATTGCTTTATATAGCGGTTCTCGCTTGGGTGCAGTACATTTTTAACCTCGCTTCCATTCCTCTCTCCTACAAGGAGAGAGGCTTTGAATCTTACTCCCCTTCCCTACGAGGGAAGGGGTTGGGGGTTAGGTCTGTATAGGACGAAACTGCAAACCGCTATATTCGCCCGCGATTGTCGCTTCACCCCACCCCGGTTTTGTCTTGCGCCAAAACCTCGCCTCCCCGCTTGCGGGGAGGGGTAAGGGGTGGGGTAAATCAACGTGGGATAAACGTTTGAACGTGATTGTTGACACCAATGACTTCTAGCCCGCCCGGATATAGGACGGGCAGGATGCCCATCCCACAAGAATCAAGAACTATGTTCTTTCCAATTGAGAACCGCTATAGTAGGCAATGCGCCACACTACAGAAAACTGATACTCGACAACAAGCTTCTGAAACTCAATGATGAGATTCCAATACTCGCCAACGACATATAAACACTCAACGCCGAGGTTCTGAAACTCGCCAAGGAGATATAAACACTCAACGCCGAGTCTCAAACACTCGCCAAGGAGATGTAAACACTCAACGCCGAGTCTCCAATACTCGCCAAGGAGATATAAACACTCAACGCCGAGTCTCAAACACTCGCCCACGACATATAAACACTCAACGCCGAGTCTCAAACACTCGCCAACGACATATAAACACTCAACGCCGAGTCTCAAACACTCGCCAACGACATACAAACACTCGACGCCGAGTCTCAAACACTCGCCAACGAGATATCAACACTCAACGCCGAGTCTCAAACACTCACTGACGAGATATAAACACTCAACGCCGAGTTGTCAATTCTCACTCACGAGGAAATTACTGAGATTAAGATAGAGGAAAGTCTCTCACCGCTAAAATAACACCCCCCTTACCTCAAGCTCAACATGGTCGATTGGAGTGGCTATCTTAATTCAGTTTGCCAAGCTTACGCCCAATGGTGGCAAGTCTACACCTTCACAGATGTCCTTGGACGCAACAAAGCAGAACCGCAACTGCACATTCCCCTGTTGGATTTGGGTTTGATGGTACAAACAGTTGAGCGTGATCAGCAAGGGGAGAAGCAGGAGAAAATTGAGCGTTTCAGTGTTTTGGAAGGTTTGCGGCAATATGCACCTGAGCACGTATTATTAGTAGGACGCCCAGATTCAGGAAACTCCACAGCGTTAGCGCGGTTATTGCTAGAAGAAGCGGAGAAGGCGAAAGGGAGACAAGGAGATGATGGGGAAGTTTTACGAAAGTCTGTCATTGCGAGTGAAGCGCAGCCGAACGCAGCAATCTCCGCAACTCCTGTCATACCCGTCCTCGTAGAACTCCGCTACTACAAAAGATCGATCCTCGAACTTATTCAAGACTTCCTCCTCCGCCATGATCCCAATTTAACCTTTGATAGCGAAACCCTCAAAACTTGGTTGCGACAGGGGCAATTGTTGCTGCTAGTCGATGGTGTCAACGAATTACCGTCAGAAGACGCAAGGCGAGACTTAAAAGCATTCCGCCAGAACCACCCCCAAACACAAATGATATTCACCACACGGGATTTGGGGGTAGGTGGTGACTTGGACATTGCCAAGAAACTGGAAATGCAACCCTTGACGGAAGAACAGATGCAGCAGTTTGTCCGCGCCTATCTGCCAGAACAGGGTGAGGAGATGCTGAGACAGTTGGGCGATAGGTTGCAGGAGTTCGGGCAAACACCACTGCTGTTGTGGATGCTGTGTTCTGTTTTTGTTCAAAACCAGAACAAAGTGCCGTCAAATCTGGGTTCCGTGTTTCGCCTATTTACCCAGACATATGACCAAAAACTCAAACAAGATATCCCAACTTCTAGAGAGTTTCGCCTTTGGTGCCACAAGCTGTTGCAACATTTAGCTTGGGTGATGACTCAAGGGAAAGCGTTGACAGATTTGCAAGTTGCCATTCCCAGACAGCAAGCTGAAGCTGTGCTAACGGAATTTTTACGAGATAAGGTGGCTCATCCAGAGAATTGTGCTTTGGAATGGCTACAAGATTTACTCAATCATCACCTGATTCAACTAGGCGCAGACAATAAAATTGAATTTCGCCACCAACTCATTCAGGAATACTACACCGCAGAATGTCTGCTGACGCGGTTAAGCAACCTAAGTGATGACAGCCTCAAACGCGAGTATCTCAATTATCTCAAATGGACAGAACCTTTAGCACTGATGGTGGAGTTGCTGGATAATGAGGCGCAGGCGGTGCGAGTGGTGAAGTTAGCCTTAGAGGTAGATTGGCAACTAGGAGCGAGGTTGGCGGGTGCAGTTAAACCACAGTGGCAGGAAAAAACAGTTGATTTAATTGCTGATTTAAAACTTCCTCAATTACTTGAAATTAGATTTTTTGAAATCAGTAAATCTGAAAAAGCAATTCCTTTTCTTGGAAAAGCGACAGAAGATGAAGACTCTGATGTGCGTTATAGAGCGGCATCAGCCCTAGGAGAAATCAAATCAGAAGCGGCGATTCCACAGTTAATTAAACTCCTAGAAGATGAAGACTCTGATGTGCGTTATAGAGCGGCCTCAGCCCTAGGACAAATCAAATCAGAAGCGGCGATTCCACAGTTAATTAAACTCCTAGAAGATGAAGACTTTGATGTGCGTTATAGAGCGGCCTCAGCCCTAGGAGAAATCAAACCAGAAGCGGCGATTCCACAGTTAATTAAACTCCTAGAAGATGAAGACTCTGATGTGCGTTATAGTGCGGCATCAGCCCTAGGACAAATCAAATCAGAAACGCTGGTTCCACTGTTAATTAAACTTCTAGAAAATGAAAACTCTGATGTACGTTCTAGTGCGGTATATGCTTTAGGAGAAATCAAATCAGAAGCAGCGATTCCACTGTTAATTAAACTCCTAGAAGATGAAAACTCTGATGTACGTTCTAGTGCAGTATATGCCATAGGAGAAATCAAATCAGAAACGCTGGTTCCACTGTTAATTAAACTCCTAGAAGATGAAAACTCTTCAGTGCGTTATAGAGCAGCAGATACCTTAGAAAAAATCAAATCAGAAACGGTGGTTCCACTGTTAACTAAACTTCTAGGACATGAAGACTCTTTAGTACGTTATAGAGCGGCAGATGCCTTAGGAAAAATCAAATCAGAAACGGCAGTTCCACTGTTAACTAAACTTCTAGAACATGAAGACTATTTAGTGCGTTATAGAGCGGCAGATGCCTTAGGAAAAATTAAATCAGAAACGGTAGTTCCACTGTTAATCAAACTTCTAGAAGATGAAGACTCTTTAGTGCGTTCTACTGCGGCAGATGTCTTAGAAAAAATCAAATCAGAAACAGCGATTCCATTGTTAATTAAACAGCTAGAAGATGAAGAACCTTATGTGCGTTCTAGTGCGGCATCTGCTTTAGGAAAAATCAAATCAGAAACGGCAGTTCCACTGTTAATCAAACTTCTAGAAGATGAAGACTCCTATGTGCGTTCTAGTGCGGCATCTGCTTTAGGAAAAATCAAATCAGAAACGGCACTTCCACTGTTAATTAAACTCTTAGAAGATGAATATTCTTCAGTACGTTCTAGTGCGGCATCTGCTTTAGGAAAAATCAAATCAGAAACGGCAGTTCCACTGTTAATTAAACTCTTACAAGATGAAGACTCTTCTGTGTTTTCTAGTGCGGCATCTGCTTTAGGAAAAATCAAATCAGAAACGGCAGTTCCACTGTTAATTAAACTCTTACAAGATGAAGACTCTTCTGTCCGTTATAGAGCAGCAGATGTCTTAGGAGAAATCAAATCAGAAACCGCAGTTCCACTGTTAATTAAACTCTTACAAGATGAAGACTCTTCTGTCCGTTATAGAGCAGTATATGCCTTAGGAGAAATCAAATCAGAAACCGCAGTTCCACTGTTAATTAAACTCCTAGAAGATGAAAACTCTTATGTGCGTTCTGGAGCGGTAGATGCCTTAGGAAAAATCAAATCAGAAACGGCAGTTCCACTGTTAATTAAACTCCTAGAAGATGAAAACTCTTATGTGCGTTCTATTGCGGCAGATGTATTAGGTGAAATTGGAGAACCTTCAATCCTACCTGGTATCAAGGAATTTTTATTAAAATTGAACGGTTTACATTTATTAGATACTATCTCTTCAATTCAACAAAGCGCTCGATACTACGATTCAACCTTAATACAATCATAAGCAACAATAAACGCTGACGAAAATAACAATCATTTCATGGAACAAAAGCGTATTTTGCGAGTTGTTGTGGTATCATCTAATGATGTGAAGCCTGAGAGAGATATTCTACCCACTATAATTGATGAATTAAATCGTGGTATTGCCGCAGGCAAGCGTTTAATCCTAGAACTCTCCCGGTGGGAGACAGATACTTACCCAGGATTTCATCCAGAGGGACCACAGGCTTTGATTGACCCTATATTAGATATTGAAAATTGCGACATCCTGATAGGAATTTTTTGGAAGCGATTTGGCACACCAACCAAAGATGGTCAATCTGGTACAGAACATGAATTTCAATGTGCTTATGAATCTTGGAAAAAGCGCGGTAGTCCTCAGATTATGTTCTACTTCTGTCAGAAACCTCATACACCTCAATCAGTAGAAGAAACACAGCAGTGGGGCAAGGTTATAGAATTCAAGAAGCAATTTCCTCCAGAAGGCTTATCTTGGAACTACAAAAACAAGAGTGAGTTTGAAAAGCTACTTCGTAACCATTTAACACAACTAATTCGACAAAATTGGGGCGATGGCAATTAAAACAGTGAACAGTGAACAGTGAACAGTGACGCCTGCGTATGATGGGGGATTTAAACCCGCCACCAACGCTTTCTGTGCTCTTGGTGTGGTGTTTCCCCCAATGATGAAACTGATAACTGATAACTGATAACTGATAACTGGTAACTGTTAAAAACACCCCACCATGACAGCGTTAAAATAAACCCATAAATACCTGATGCCATACAAGCCATGTCCCTCGCCAAAGAACTAGACTTTCCTCAAGATATCCCAGAAGATGTTATCCTTCCCCCAAGCGATTTATATAGTGACGAACCTCCCTTGGAAACTGAACTACATCTAGAGCAAATAATGCTCTTACTTAAATGTCTAAAGTGGTTGTGGCGAGACAGGACTGATTTTTACGCTGCTGGCAATCTGACTATTTATTACAGTCTCAGCAAACGCAAATCAGAAGACTTCCGAGGACCAGATTTTTTCGTCGTGCTAGACACAGAACGCAAAACCCGCAAAAGTTGGGTAGTCTGGGAAGAAGAAGGTAAATATCCTAATTTTATTCTAGAAATTCTTTCAGAATCAACTGCTAATACAGATAAAGAACTTAAGAAAAAACTTTACCAAAATACCTTCCGCACCCCCGATTACTTTTGGTTCGATCCATATACATTAGAATTTGCCGGTTTTCATTTACTAGATGGCAAGTATGAACCTTTAGAAGCAAATCATCAAGGGCATTTGTGGAGTCAGCAATTAGATTTATATCTAGGAATTCATCAAGGTTTATTGCGATTTTTCACACAATCAGGACAGTTAGTTCCAACGCCAGAAGAAGAGGCTGAATCTGAACGTCAACAAAAAGAATTAGCAGAACAAGAAGCTGAGTCTGAACGTCAGCAAAAAGAATTAGCACTTAGTAAAGCTGAAAGATTAGCTGCTAAATTGCGAGAATTAAACATTGACCCTGATACAATTTAGAGCATTTTCAATTAACTGTTACTAGAAACACACTACTTGCTTTGATAAAAGAGGACTAAAGTCCTCACTACGAACTTATGACTGATGACTAATCACTTAACTGCCATAGTCTTAGCAGGCGGAAAAAGTTCTCGCATGGGACGCGATAAAGCCCTGATCCCCATTCAAGGCGTACCGCTGTTGCAGTTGATTTGTCAAATTGCCGCAAGTTGTGCTGATACGGTTTACGTCGTCACTCCCTGGCAAGAACGCTATCAACACTTGTTATCACCCACAGTTCAGTTTATCCGCGAAGTGCCTTTCTCTGGTGAAACGAGCGGCGAATCATTACCGCAGGGACCACTTATTGGATTTGCCCAAGCACTGGGGTATGTGCAAACAGATTGGGTGTTGCTGCTTGCCTGCGATTTACCAAAGTTGCGCGTTGAGGTGTTGCAAGAATGGGCGGCGGCGCTCGATGGTGTGGAGGATGAGGGGATCATCGCTGCTCTAGTTCATCATACTAAAGGATGGGAACCGCTGTGTGGTTTCTACCGCCGTCGTTGTTTACCAAGTTTGATGCAGTATATCAACGAAGGGGGACGGTCATTTCAGGAGTGGCTGAAGCAACATCCCGTGCAAGCATTACCTTTGCGAGATCCAGAAATGCTTTTTAACTGTAATACACAAGACGACTTATTTCGATTCCAATTACCAGATCCGCTACAATAAGGGGTTACATTGCAATCTTGTGCAGCAGTCTGTCTAGCGCAGCTACATACTGCTACATACTTGTATCTTTGTTATTCATAACTTCCTCCCTCTAGCCTGTGTTGGCGACGATGAAACATACCTTATCAGTGCTTGTAGAAGATGAAGCGGGAGTTCTTTCCCGTATTTCTAGCTTATTTGCTCGTCGCGGCTTCAACATCGAAAGCCTTGCCGTTGGTCCTGCTGAGCAACCAGGAATTTCTCGGATTACAATGGTTGTCCCTGGCGATGACCGCATTATTGAACAACTCACCAAGCAACTATACAAGCTCATCAACGTTTTGAAAGTGCAGGATGTGACAGAAACTCCCTGCGTAGAGCGAGAATTAATGTTGCTTAAGGTGAATGCAACCAGCAGTACCCGTTCAGAAATTGTCGAAATCTCTCAGATTTTCCGGGCGAGAGTCGTAGACGTGGCAGAAGATTCTGTGACGCTGGAAGTTGTGGGAGATCCAGGTAAAATGGTGGCAATTGTCCAAGTGCTGCAAAAATTTGGTCTCAGAGAAATCGCTCGCACTGGCAAAATTGCTTTAACGCGTGAGTCGGGCGTAAATACTGAATTGCTCAAGTCTTTGGAAGCAAAGGTTTAGTCACAAGCAATTGCAAGCTCATTTTTGATAGATAACTTATGCGGCTATCCACCATACACCTTAAGAGTGTGGAATGGATAGCTTTTTCAATGGGATGTTTGCGTTTGCGCTGTGGGACGTAGGCGAGCGGGTTTTGCATTTGGGACGCGATCGCTTGGGCGAAAAGGGATGCACCTAGTGCAAGTGTTTTTCCGTTGGTATTTTCCGGCTTTGGAACCTGGTAGCGTGAATACAATACATCTTCTGCACCTCTATTTGCAGCCCAGGAGTTAGCAAGCAAAAAGGCAACTCTTCCCAGCGTAAGTTCATGATTTCTCAGTAAAATTTCACCTGAAGCTTGACATTAATATTTTGAATTTTCTCTTCTAATCATTGCTCGAAAAGCTCCTCTTCTAGTTCTTGCTTCAACTGTTCTTCTAACGAAGCATCTAGGAATTTTTCAACGCGGACTAAATACCACAGCCCCTCAACTTCCACTGATCCTATCAACTCTCCAGGATTCGCTAAATTAATAACAGCCCTAAGTGCATCTGGCAATGTACCTTTACTAATTGCTCCCATTATGCCATTAAAAATCTGGTCATCTGCTAGAGAAATAGGCTGCTCGTCAGCGGTTAAAATGGGCAGGACTCAAGCATTGATAAAGTTATAAAATCTGACAAAAATGTTAATAGCCTGGGTTAATATCTTTAACGTTAGCGCTAGTATTAAAACTCGACAACAATTTACTTAACAAAGTATTACTTCAGATAAATCAGCAAGTTCAATCCGGGAATTGTGCGGGAGAGAGTCCACAAAAGTAGGGTGATGTAAAGTATACCCAAAATCCATTGATACCAGGCAAGTGTGGTGATGATACCAGGAAGGTGTTCGTCTCGTAAGCGAATGTCATTAAAGCCTAATCTCAATAGGTTGTTGAGGCTAAAGTCGTAATAATTGAGCCAGTTCCAGCGGCAGTTTAACAACAGAGGCAAATATCGCTCACGAAACATTTGATACCTGGGTATCACTGGCAAACGTCCAATAAGTAATCGTAACTGCCGCAAAGTCCCATCTTCTGTGAAGTAGGAAACATCCATCAAGTTATGATAGCGACCTTGTTGGTAAAGTCGGAATAACAATGCGATCGGTAAGGGGAAGATGATAACGAAAAGACACCCCAGTGTTAGCCAAGGCTGTTCTCCTGTCCGAAAAATAGCAAATAAGCCAAACAGTGTTAACAGGCTAAAACTCGTCAGCATCGAAGTGGTTTCGTAAGCTGTGGGAAGAATGGGTACTGGAAGCAGGCGGCGGAAACGATCAATAAGCCAAAACAGCAAACCGAAGAAGGCGATCGCAATCAACCCCACACCAATCACCAAGCAAAAATTCGTCCCGTATCCGGAAAGCAGCAGCAGTAAACTCAACGTCAACCAATTCCATGCTTGCAGTAACCATCCAAATGGTGAGAGGGGTTCGCTCACAAATAACTGCGAACTGACTTGCGTGTATGTCTTATAATCTATGTATGGTACAATAAGTAGCTCAGTTTTATTGCGAAATAATTGTTGAACACGGCGGCGGGCGATCGCTTCTGCCTGAATTGCCGAAAAACCCAGATTCATCAAACGTTCTTGAGAAGCACTATTTAAATTCGTACCAACCAGATGACGGCTGAAATCCTCCAATCGCAAGCGCTGCTTTGTGTACTCTAACTGATTCGCATCGCCAATTTGCTGCAACTGACGGAAATTTTGCCCTAAATTCCGCAAGACGCTTTGATTGTTTTGCAACCTAGATACCACAAGCATTTTACCAATTTGACCTGGATTGCCTAAAATTTTGGCTTGGTTAGAGTTAAAAATCAGACCAGAGACATTCAAACAAGCATCCTTCGCAAATCCAGCATCGCTAAAATCTGCAGAATTGACAATACTAGCGCCTTGCAAATTCACAAGTTGGTTAAACTGTGCTTCCCGAAAGGTTACAGCTTGCTCAAATGTCGCCTCTGTGAGGAAGAGAAACTGATTGAAAATACCTTTAGTAAACTGTGCTTGCTCGAAAAAACGTACATTAGAAAAATCAGCATTTCCTTGCCATTGCACGCGAGTGAATTTAGCCAACTGCTTAAAATGAGCCTGAGTGAAATTGGCTGTATCCTCAAAAGTGCTGTCTTGGAAATGTGTGCTTTCCTGAAATTGGGTTTGCTTAAAATTAGCTTTATCAAAAAAGATACTGCCCAGAAACTGGCTTTCTTTCTTAAAAGTTGCACTGGTAAAGCTGGCTGCACGGCTGAATCTTGTTTCAGTCCAATTTGCCTGTTGAGTAAAAATAGCACCTTGGGCGTCCACAGGCTGAAGAAAAAATGTATTGGAAAACTGCACAGTCCCATTGAAGCGAGTTTCTACCAGCGTCAACGAACCACGGAAAACACTAATTTCGGTGGATGCAGTTGACTTTGCTAAAAGCGATTTACAGTCTTTGGAACTAGGTAATGCGACGACAAGTGACTGCAAGCAAACCTCGCGCAGACGTTCCAGTTGTTCTTGTTCAGTTGAAGTGAAAATAGGGGCGATCGCTTGAGCATACAGAGGTGTTCTCAAACCTAAATCACTGCCGAAAAAATCTCCCTGAATGACAGAATAACTCAAGTCTAAACCTAAAGGTTTTGAGCCTGCTTTTTGCAGTTCCTTTCGCAACATTTGATAGAAAGCATCCCGAAAGCTCGCATTTTCCGGTTGTAAATCTATCACCATCTGGCGTAAATCTACTACGACATTGCCTTCACGAAGGATGGGCGTATGCAGTCGCTCTTGCAATAATTCTAGAGTTAAAGGAGTACGTTCTATTTGTGCAGGTGCGCCCCATGCGGGTAGGGGTTGTGAAAACAACAACAGCGCACATAAGATAATCAATAAGCCAGCTTGTTTTAACCAACCTACCCAAGATGAAAAAACCTCACCCCCCAACCCCCTCTCCGCAAGCAGAGAGGGGGAGGTATTTTTTCCCCTCCTGACTTGCACAGAAGGGGAGATATTTTTTCCCCTCCTTGCTTGCTCCAGAGGCGGAGGTATTTTTTTCCCTCCTCGCTTGCTCCAGAGGCGGAGGTATTTTTTTGCCTCCTCGCTTGCTCCAGAGGCGGAGGTATTTTTTCCCCTCCTCGCTTGCGGGGAGGGGTAAGGGGTGGGGTCATAATTTACCAAAATAGTTTTCGCATCATTTATCTTCTATTAGCAGAACAATTTTACCTGTCACTGACCCAGTTCCAAGCAAATGGTGAGCTTTCGCTGCTTCTTCTAGTGGGAATGTCTCGCTAACTTGAATTTTCAACTTCCCTGCATCAATCCACTTAGCACACTGTTCTAAAATTTCTGCGTGATGCTGTTGCGCTTCCACAATTCCTTGCAACATTGGTGTCAGCATTAATTCCAAGCCAATGCGGAGATTACGCAATCTAGCAGCTTTCCAAATGGTGTTAGCGTCTGGTTCCAAAATCGTCACTATGTCGCCATAAATCCGCACTGCTGGGAAAGTTTTATGAAAAGTCTCTCCGCCTACGGTGTCAAAAGCTAAGTCTACACCTTCCCCACCAGTCCAATCGAGTGCTGCTTGCACAAAATCTGTTTCTTTATAATAGATGACATGGTCAGCACCCAGTTTTTGGACGAACTCCGCTTTCTCCCGAGTACTGACGGTTGTGCAGACATCAGCACCTTTGAGCTTCGCCAGTTGAATTGCTACATGACCGACGCCACCAGCACCTGCATGAATAAGTACTCGTTCCCCAGGTTCCAAACGTCCCCGTTCGTATAAAGCTTCCCAAGCAGTGATTAACACTAACGGCGCAGCTGCAGCTTCGGCAAAGGATACAGAAGCGGGTTTACGGGCAACAAACCGCTCGTCAACAGTGGTATATTCAGCATAATTGCCTTGGTGTGCGCCTAAGCCACCGTGACAAAAATACACTTCATCGCCTACGCGAAATTGCTGTACTGCTGCACCCACCGCCTCAACAACACCCGCACCATCACATCCCAAAATGGCAGGCATTTTGTCGGGGTAGAAAGTGCCACGTTGACGAAGTTTGGTGTCAATCGGATTAATGCCAGCTGCGCGTAAGTGTACCAAAAGTTCAGTTTCTCCTAGAGGAACGCCAGGGCTTTGCACATCCTGCACTTGCAGAACTTCGGGACTGCCTGCTGCTGTCATTAAGACTGCTTTCATGACTTCCTCCTGGTGTGAATTCAGCTTGGTAATTGCATTTAAACTTTACCGTAAACAAGAGGGCGATCGCCTGCTTAATCAACTGCAAAACCTACATCGCCTGCTTAATCAACTGCAAAACCTACCCAGATCTGATACCTACGGGGTTGTGTTATGTAGGGTAAGTAAAAGCGTGTGAGCCTTGTAAATCAGATGATAATTTTTACTAATCGAAAAACCCGGACTTTTTCCTTTAATTGCTGTTTAGTCAGATGTGTTTTAATTCCTGCTAACATTCCAATCTCTGCTTGGGCTACAGGTTGATTGTCAACTTCAAGAGACTCAACCTCTTGCTCTTCAAATTCTACGGTAAGTTCAAATGCTATGCGGTCACCATGTTTCAGGTTGGCAGCTTCTATCTGCACACCCACCACCCCAATTTTTGGAATGAAACGCTGCACAGTCCCAATGAACTCATAATGTTTTGGTACAGGCTGTATACGACCTTTCTGATAGAACAGCGGCTTGATATGCTCATGTTTCCATCTGTTCTTCAGATAGCTTCGTGTCAAGCGGAACAAATCCCAGGTGGTTAACAAACCAAAGCCATGCTCCTGTGCATTGATAAGATTGTCTTCCCGAAAGGGGTTCTCGTTCTCCCTATCCAGCGGAGGTATATTCCTTTGGTGATTGATTATTGATAGTGCCTGAATATCTGTACGGTTCCACTCTTTCATCCGAGGAGCTAGATACTTCAATGCCTGAAGAGACTCATTCATTGGTAAACCAGATATGCCTTTGACTTCGACAAGCAGGATTGGTGAACCATCTTTGATTTGCAAATCCTCACGTTTGGGTCTTGTGTCTCCAGCCTTTTCCATTTCCTTATCGACATCAATAACAGATTGAAAACCAAGGACTTCTAACGCCTTGTTAACCGCACTTACAAGTAGAGTACTATTTTCCCTAATTAAATCATACAAATAGGCATTTTCAGACTGTTCTTTCTCAATGGCTTCTTCAAGTTTAGCCACTTTTGTTTTTACTTCTTCCTCTATCTGCTGAATTTTCTTCTTGAATTCCAGAACCTGTGGTAGTTCATACTCAGACCGTTCTACCCAACGCCCTCCTTCTACATTAGGGAACAGGTGAGGTGATAAGTCGGGGAGGAAATCATTTAAGAATTCGACAATAAAGCGGCTTTTATCTTGAAGTTGTGGAAATATGAAAATTTGTCCTTTTGCGTCAGGCATCTGAATGACACCAGCAACTGGTTCACCATATTTATTTTCTGCTAACGTAACCCAGCGTTTACCCAACCCTATTGAATTAAAAGTACAGAGAAATTCTGCATTGGTGAAATGTTTTGAGAAAAACTTATTTAGCTCTAAGGATTTGACAACCACTGATATTTCTTCACCCTGAGCTGATATTGCTACAAGATTACTTGCCTTGAAGATGGAGAGAAAGCACCAGTTGTCGCAGGGTATATCTTCTATTTTACAAAAATCTAACCTTACAGGTGCATATGTATTATCTATATGTCCCCATGCTATTTTCTGTAAATATCTAGCATCCGCAAATATAATAAATACTCCCCCATACGATAAAATTCTATCGAAGTCATTTTGGTATGCTGCCATTAGGCGAGGTCTTGGATCAATCTTTCCTCTACTACTACTTACCCACCAGTCGTTTTCACCCTGAGAAGTGTGTTTTTCTCCTTCGGGCTGATTTAAGATATCACTAGCAACCAGATCAATTATCACTATTTCTTGTTCACTGGCATTTACAGGAAGCTTCCCATTGACAATGACCGGGAAAATATCATCCCTCTTAGGAACTTTGTAGGGAACGCCAAAACTGCCTACAGAAACGTTATGGCCTGCTGACTTTAGAACTACCTCCGTTTCGATTCCCATATCCACTAAGAGAATTTTCGGTCGAGGATATTTCAGTGAGGGTAAATTAGAAGTCATAGATAGAATAAAAATTTACCAGCTATTGCGTATATTTCTCTCTGATAGTAGCAATAGTCTTATGGGTGCTGTGTGTTTTTTTAGGATAATGCTTTGCAAAAGCTTTGCTTGGTTGGCAGATAACTAAAAGCGATCGCATTGTTTACCCCTCTTCACTGATATCGCACCCCTTGCCACCTGTACTGCGCCCCTGCATCAGTTCCAAAAATAAAAGCCGTGAAACAAAAAGTTTCACGGCTATTGGTGTGGTGTGAGGAGCTTAACTTAATATCATCATAATGGTAACTGACCAGTATAAACACGCTCGTAACAATTTTGGTAACAAAAATTTTTTGGGCGTATTCACGCGCTTCCTCTCATATAGCAGACTAGCGCCTTTGCGTAAGTTCCCTAGGCTTGCTAGTATCTGTTGACATTTGATGAAAAAATAAAAAACCGTGGAAGCTCAATTGAGCCCACGGTTATAGGTGTGGTGTGAGGAGACTTAACTATGATTCATCATAAACCTATACAAGCGTTAGTAAGGCGTTGGTAACAGTTTTGGTAACGACATTATTCTCAAGCAGCACAAGTAACTTGCTGAACGCCTTGCCCAGGAAATCATACAAGAACTTCACACCAAAGCGCCACCACAACTGGAACCACTACCCGCCGTACAACCATAACAATAAGCTGCTGTTTGTACCTCACCTATCAAGTCCAAACGATCAGCTTGCAGCAATTTGGCAACAGTGATGTTTTCCCCGTCGCGAGTTTTCGCAGGTAAATTCATCATTTGGTTGAAGTCGCAGTCATACACATTACCCAGATAATCAATGGAAATCTCATCCCGACACATCAAATGTTCAACGGTACCCGTATTGAAATGAGACTCTAAAAACTGCAAATAAGGAGCGTATAATTTCTTCCTTTCTAAATACAGTTTTGTTCTTCCAACTGGTATGTTGGTGATGGTGAAGAGGTTGTTAAAAGTAATATCAAAGCTTTCTTGCAAGTACTGTTGGTAATCTCTTTCTAGCTTGATTTGATCTGGCGTTTGGGAAAATTTCTCACTTGTAGGCAATTGTGGATTATAGACTAAATCCATGATTAAATCTGGCTCTTTGCCATAACCTAGTTGATTGAGCAATTGCAGCGCTTTTATGGAACCATCATACACGCCTGTACCACGCATTTTATCTACATTATCTTCTAAATAACAGGGTAGAGAAGCAACAACCCGAACTTTGTGTTTAGCGAAGTATTCTGGTAAGTCGCCAAATCCCTCTTCAAAAAAGATGGTCAAATTAGACCGCACAATCACCTGTTTATCATTTGCTCTTGCTGCTTCTACCAGTGGCTTGAAACCATAATTCATTTCAGGTGCGCCGCCAGTTAAATCAACAATCTTAATTTCCGGGAATTTCTGAATTATCTCAATCAATTGTTGGCAAATTTCTGGAGAAAGTTCTTCTGTGCGTTTTGGTCCCGCTTCCACATGGCAATGGGAACACGCAAGGTTACAGCGCTTACCTAAATTAATTTGTAAAACAGTGATTCCTTTTTTTGTTAAAGGAGACGTAAGTTTTTGTTGGAAAGGTGTGATCGCTGTTTGAATCATTATCTAACTTGTGAAAATGCAAATTATAAGGTGTGTTTAGCACACATTGGAGGAGGCGAAGCCTCCAAACCCTCGTTACCAGGTTCAACCTGGTAACGAGATATTAGAGCCTCTGGCTCTTGTTGGGTGCAAGATCTGATTTAACGCAGTGTAACGCACCCTACAAGGTTAACAACAACCGCCGCCGTTGTAGTGCCAGGTTGAATCAGTGATCATGATTTGATCTGGCATGAAATCTGCAAGTTTTACGGCAGTTTTATCACACACGGATGCTGGAATACCACGCGGAAGAACATGACCTGCTTCATCATCAAAAAATGGTTCGGAACCAGCGTAAATGGCTGTTTTTCCTGTGAACACACAAGCACCATCTTCAGGAATGATAACTTTGAAAGCCACAGAATCTAGACTTTCTAAAAGTAGATTTTCTTCTAAGTTGTAAGTCTGGGAATCGAGCAAACGGTAAGGACGGCGATCGCGAATTTCTACTTGACCAAATCCTGCACTTATGATACGTTGAATGTACTCTTCATATGTGAGTGCGCCTGATAAACACATTGCTCGCAGCTGCTCATCTTCTCGCAGATGTTGTGGAATGGGACGAGTCGCAATTGGATCACTCATCTGCAATCTTCCCCCTGGTTTTAACACCCGGTAAGCTTCTTGCAAAGCACGAGTTAAATCTTCTGGTTCAAAGATATTGAAAAGGCAATTTTGCGCCACGATATCAACAGAATCATCAGGAACAGGTAAGTTAAAAGCATCGCCTTCCCGAATTTCTACAAAGCTGGTATCAAACCAGGGGTTTTCTTTGGCAGCAATTTCCAGGTTACGTGCAGCAGCTTGACGCATTTCTGCCACTGGATCAACAGCAATGACAGCACCAGGGCGGCGAGAAAAGTAGGCAAATTGCAAAGCTTCTAATCCACCACCTACTCCAACGTACAGCACTGTGGGTTGATTTCCGAGTTCGGTGGCGTGAACAGTCGTACCGCAACCATAATTCATTTCCTGCATCTTAGAGGGAATGTTCAACCCTGGTAATTGCAGGGGTGTGCTTTGCACACAACAAAGTCCTACTTGGGGTGTTTGGGCGACTTCACTGTAAAACTGCGCCGCTGTTTCGAGATAACTCATCGCACTCCTGAAGTTGTCTACGGTTTTTAAGTGTAGCGGTAACTAAATGAGTGATTGAATACCAGATGGGTGATTTAATGATTCGCCTTTAGTTTGAGGTGCAAGTAGCGAATCTAAACCTCAATAATGTTGGAGTCGTTTATAAAGCCGTAACCCCAAACTTGTTTTACAATCCAGTAGTGTGTCATGAGTTGTCCGGGATCAACGAGTAAATACTCCTTTGACCGAAGCTAACCCAGCCCTTTTACTCTACAAAATCTTCTGGAACTGGGTTAGAACTTGTCCTTGTGAAACGGATTGCGGAAGTTCATGGTGGAAAGCTTTTGATAAAATCAAATTTTATGGAAGGTACTACGCTGAGCGTGCGATTACCTATAATTGCTGCCTATGATTGCAGTATGATATCACTATTATACTTAACTACTAGCAATAAGCTGTGACGTCTTCACCGCATTCGTCAGCAAGATAACACAAAGCTCTGAAACGCAGACTCACCACTTCTTCATACAAAGGATTTAACTTACACATAGGTGGAATGTGAAATAGCTTGCGACCAAACATTGTAATATCACGCTCGAAAGGACACTGTGCGGGGATCAGCTTGCACAAGGAATGAGCTAATTTGGCGTTATGAATTTCTATCGAGTCCAACCATTGACGAATCGGGTGGAGTAGGTTGTTTTGTGTCCGGATTTGAGTAAAGCTAGTCATAATTACTTACCTCTTCATGTAAAATTTCAAATTTGGTTTTTGTTTGTTAGGTTTGAACCTGTTTCTATGCATTTATTAGGGTCGGTTTGACTATCTTATGCAGTTGTGTCTGGTTTTTGTTCTCTTTTTTGGGAACACTTTTAACTACAAACACCAGTCCCGGTGTTCCGGATCATTCTCCAGATATTTTTGCTGTATGTACATTTTCTGTACTCAAAAGGCGCAAGCAGGCTTGAGGGCTTGCATTCATGGGCTGTAGGGACGATTTTACAAAATTCCCCCTATCCCCTTAGCTTCCTCTTCTGGGGATTAGAAGGTGGAGTTGTACAAAAATTCTGGGCGCTATAACAACAATAGAATGGTGTAATTACAAGGTCTCCAGCTTAAGTTCGCACAGATGAGCAATGCTGTGCCCCTACATCTGTATTGCACTTACAGCGGTTTTCTGTAAGGTGTTCCTTGCTTAGTAATATCTCAAATGTGAACCATATAAGCTTTTATGGGCAAGGAACGCTCTACGATTTGTGGTCTAATTTTTTGGAAAAGGGCTGTAATTGAAAAAGGCAATACCTGAGGCTATGAGAATTTTAGTGCTAATTGCTACATTTGCACCCGCCAATTCCTCTCCAAAAATTTTTCTACTCAAAGATTTCTGGCTAAGAGCAGTAATTCCACCAAAGTAGTAGGACATTCAAAATTTAACATGGCAAACTAAGGGGGAGAAAGCATTTTGAGGACTGTAACCCTGTGATTTAAATATGGGACAACTTAAATTTTTGATTTACATTTTTCGCTGAAAAACCGCATATTTTAGAGCTTTCTTGAAAAAAGAAGGTAGATATACCAATTTCCTTTATCTTCTCAAGATATTAGATACCCTATTTCTGACCTTGGCGAGAGTGAAACGGCTGCTCTGGCAAAACTATATAATTTTCTTATGAAGAATAGAAAAATTGACATTCTTCTAGTGGAAGACAGTTCTTCTGATGCTCGCCTGCTACGCCAGATATTCCCTCACAATGGTCATGAAGAATGGCAAATCGCACATGTGGAGCGGCTAAATGAGGCAATTGTTGCCTGTAAATCAGAACTTAGCCTCTCCTTAAAGGATTCTACCTCACAAACTATACATCAACGCAGATTTGATGTTGTCTTGTTAGACCTTAGCCTGCCAGATTCTACTGGATTGGACACGCTAAAAGAATTCCAAAAAGCAGTAACCGATATTCCTGTTGTGGCACTGTCAGAGCTTGATGATGAAGAATTAGCATTCCAAGCATTAGCACAAGGAGCGCAAGACTACATCGTCAAAGACCAAATAACGACTCAAATGTTAGTGCGTGCCATTCGCTATGCTATTCAACGAGGACAAATTTTTAATCAATTACGGGCGAACGAGCAACGCATTCGTGAAGCGCTAGCCAAGGAACAAGAACTCAATGAATTAAAGTCGAACTTTGTGGCAATGGTTTCCCACGAGTTCCGCGCCCCTATGACTATCATTCGTACATCTGCCCAGCTACTCGAAAACTATAACCCTCAACTGACCGAAGAGCGTAGAGCCAAATACTTTCAGCGAATTCAAAGTTCTATCAACCAAATGGTTCAACTTTTAGATGAGGTTTTGTTCCTCAGTAAAACTGAAGTTGACAGAGTTGAATACCAACCTGCTCCCTTGGATCTCAAAAATTTCTGCCAGGAACTTACAGAAATTTTTCAACTTAATACAGACGCTAAGCGCGATATTATCTTTAATCACCAGGGAGAATGCACGCTAGCCCAAATGGATGAAAACTTGTTAAGTTGCATTTTTACCAATTTACTCTCTAATGCAATCAAATACTCTTTTCCAGAAAGCAAAATTTGGTTTGATTTGGTCTGCCAAGAGGATGTAGCAACTTTCCGGGTGCAAGACCAAGGGATAGGCATTCCTTACAGAGACCAAACGCGTCTGTTTGAAACTTTCTACCGTGCCAGAAATGTAGGTAAAATTGAAGGCACAGGGCTAGGACTTGTGATTGTGAGAAAATGCGTGGATCTTCATGGAGGTGAGATCCGAATAATAAGTAAAGAGGGAGTGGGAACAACCATTACGGTGAGACTACCGATGCACCCACCTGCGAAGAGTGAAGAGTGAAGAGTAAAGAGTAAAGAGTAAAGAGTGAAGAAAATTTTTTACTCATTACTCAGAACTCATAACTCTTTATTTAGGTTGAGGATTTGGTGTAGGACAAGCTTTCTTAACAAAATCACACTGATAAATGTAAGATTCCTGCCAATTCAGAGGAATTTCTAATAAATCTCTCGTTCCGGTCATTCCTTGTCCAATAAATAGTAACAAGGCGATGGTATTTAAAATTGTGTGGATGATGCGCCAGCGATTCGACCTATCTTTATAAATATCAGGAACAATTGCTAGGGAAAAAATCATCAGCAAGGCTGCAGCAATACCAAAGTAATAATGCGACCAATACCACTCATTTGTGCGGCGAAATACTCCATCCTGGCAGCCGAGAATCACTAAACCTGCACCCGTTAAAGTGGCAAAAACTCCCCGCCACAGTGCCTCCTTAGCTCGATAAAGTAATACTAAAGAGGCAATAGTCACAGCAAACATCAAAAGAATAAAAACGACTTGGAAAACCTCTTTATTCCACAATTGATTTTTGATAATATTTTTGCCAATTGGGTAGGATAACCCTACTAAAGCCAATCCGACAACTGCACCCGTTAGCCAATTTCCTAATCGCCTGTGTTCTACGCCCACAACAGCCGGAATTTTACTTTTTCCAGAATCTAAGGTTTGCAGGCGACGCTGGCGTGTAGTCCAAGCAAAATTAACCACCATTCCAATCAGGGGAAAGACAAAAAAGACTGCGATCGCTGGATGGATAAGACCAAGAAAATCTGCAAGTTCCATAAAACACCTGTTTGCACAAACCTGGTTTGACTCAAAGAATTTCTGCGTTTTTACAGAAATACAAAAGCGAAAAAATTATCATGAAAGACTCAACTTTGCGTAGCCAAACGTAGCATTGAACGCACAACACCATATTGCTACAGACTTAAAATCAGCCAGTTTCACATTTTGAGGTATCGCATAACCTTGAGTACCTCTGGTTTGTTGTAAGCAAGCAATACTTACGTAATCTTTCTCTTTTATACCGCATACTGCCGATGTTACATCTCTAGGACAGCGTAAGGTCAACACAGCGACAATACCAGGCAGTGCTAAATAGTTCAACTTCATCGGTTTGGAATCCTCACATCCATCTCTAAGGACAATTTAAACCGTCTTTCGGTGAAGCTAAATGAATTTAGGCTGAGAATTTCTTAAAAACTGGCGCTGCTACGCCACGCAAATTTTTAATCGGATTTTCATCTTACAAGCACAATTTGCGTTTAACCTTAATTCTAAAGGCGAAACACTATTTACCAAATCTTAACAATTTGATATAAGTGGTTGTGTAAACGTGTAAACTTCGCTAACTCTCCGCTGTTGAATGTTGTTTTTGAGAAACCATGCAACTGCCAAGCCTCAGGCAATGCAGGCAAGAATGAAGAATCATGAATGGTAGGTGTGGTTTTAAAGGAGTATAAAAATGACCATTACACAGTTGAAAAAAAAGAATGTAAGCCGTCTTCGCCAACGGCGTTTGGTCAAGAAACTCCGCTATAGGTCTTGGTTTAAATTACGAAAAGCAACACTGTTTGTACTGAGCATCGTTTTTTTATTTAGCATTATCGTAGCAGCATGGTTTGCTGGTGAAGACACAATTAGTGGAATTTTTGCTCAGATTCATCTGTTCCAAGAAAACCCACCAATCTGGCTAGAAGTGCCAATGGTGAAGGGAAAATATTTACTAGCACCCACGGTAGCACTGTTGCTAACTGTGTTAGTGGTTATGAAAGTCTCTCCTCAGCCTCGTGTTTGGTCACAACGGCTCGTTGTCGGAATTTTAATTATCCTAACTTTAAGGTATATTTTGTGGCGATCGCTCTCTACCTTAAATTTTGTCGATCCGCTAAATGGGGTTTTTAGTCTAAGTTTATTCTTGCTGGAAATGTTAATGCTCTTCGGTGGCACTATCCAGCTATTTCTGATGTTAAATGTCAAAGATCGTCGCCGCGAAGCAGATGAGAAATCAGTTGCTGTTATCAATGGTGATTTCGTTCCATCTGTTGATATCTTGATACCAACATACAATGAACCTGCTTTTATTCTCAAGCGTACAATTATCGGTTGTCAAGCTTTAGAGTATGCCAATAAGAAAATTTTTCTTCTCGATGATACAAGGCGTCCAGAAATCAAAAAAATGGCTTATGAGTTGGGGTGTGAGTATGTAGCCCGACCAGACAACAGCCATGCCAAAGCAGGAAATTTAAACCATGCTATTGCCAAAACTCATGGAGAGTTCATTGTTGTTTTCGATGCTGATTTTGTTCCTACTAAAAACTTTATAAGTCGCACAGTTGGTTTCTTTCAAGATGAAAAAGTAGCACTTGTACAAACACCCCAAAGCTTTTACAACGCTGATCCCGTAGCCCGTAACCTTGGCTTGGAAAATATTCTTACCCCAGACGAAGAAGTGTTTTATCGGCAAACTCAAGCTATTAAAGATGGTGCAGGCAGCGTCGTTTGTTGTGGGACTTCCTTCGTTGTTCGACGCAGCGCACTCTTATCAGCAGGAGGTTTTGTTACCGAATCTTTGAGTGAGGATTACTTCACAGGAATTCGGTTGTCTGCCAAAGGTTATCGTTTGATTTATCTGAATGAAAAACTCAGCGCTGGTTTAGCAGCAGACAATATTGCTGCCTATGCAACTCAAAGACTACGATGGGGACAAGGCACACTTCAAGCATTTTTTATCAAATCCAATCCTTTAACAATTCCTGGATTGAGCCTGATTCAAAGATTGGCTCATTTAGAAGGATTGCTGCATTGGTTCGGCGCTATTTCCCGTGTTTATTTTCTCCTCATGCCTTTAGCTTATTCATTTTTAGGCGTGATTCCTGTTCGGTCAAACGTAGCAGAGTTGTTGTATTTCTTCCTGCCTTACTACCTCGTAAACTTAGCTGTATTTGCTTGGTTAAATTACAAATCACGGTCTGCTTTTTTATCTGATATTTATTCTATATTGCTCTGTGTTCCTACAGCATTGACTGTCATACAAGTCATGCTCAATCCTTTTTCTAAAGGATTTAAAGTGACACCGAAAGGAACAGCAAGTGACCGATTTTATTTCAACTGGAACCTTGCCTTACCTCTGATAATTTTGTTTATCGCTAATGCCTTGAGTTTGTGGCAGAACGTGGAGATGTCCATGGACAAAGGTGCATGGTCTTCCACAGTCTCTTCAGAAGCTGCTCTACAAATTAAAGGTATCAGCATAGGTTGGTTATGGAGTGCCTATAATTTGATTATGATTGGCATAGCTCTGCTAATTTTTCTGGATGCTCCCAAACCAGATGTTTATGAATGGTTTGACTTGCGGCGAGTCGTGCGCTTAAGTATTGGCAAGCAGAGTTATTGGGGAGTGACTACAATCATTTCTGAGGTAGGTGCTGAAGTTGCTGTTACGCAGAATCCTCCTACTCATTTATCCAAAAATACGCCTGTTAAACTAGAAATTGTAGAGGAAGATTTACAGCTTAAGGCACATATTGTTCGCACTGGTTTTAAAGATGAATTTCCTACAGTACGAATCAGGTTTGAATCAGTCAATTTGAGTCAACATCGTCGTCTCGTGAAAATGTTATTTTGTCGTCCTGGACAGTGGAAGCGCAACAACACACCAGGAGAATTTAGTTCCTTGTTGTTGATATTCAAAATTTTGCTGAAGCCACGAATTCTCTTTAATAGAAAGGTAGATGTGAATGCAGTTGCTGTTTCTCAGGTTTAAAGCTATTTTGAACCGCAGCCTGTAGCAGATGGACGCAGATAAACACAGGTAGTTTATTGGCAAAGGCTTTCACTTGTTAATCTGCCAAAGTTTGCCAGATGGAAAGACTTGCACAAGCTGTCCTTGTTCTGGCTTCAGTTCCTCAATAAATTTTTTAGAGGGTCGAAACACAAAAGGTTCTATGCTATCTGGTAATAAAGATTTGACATTTTCTAATTGCGGGGGTTGACTTAGCAGCAACAGTGAGACATCGTCATGCAGCAGGTAACTCATGGAAATCAAGTCTCCTGTGTTTGTGTAGTCATCGCCAATTTCACTAATGACTATTGCAGACGAAGTGGCATTATTTATGCGCCGAACAACTTCAGCATTGAAATAGCTCAAATCTCTGTTCCACCAAGAATCGGAGAAAGCGCTGGCTGTACAGGATGCGATCGCTCCACTCATAACCAGCAGCATAACACCGCGCCAGACTCGGCGTCCATCCAGAATTTTAGTTGCCAATAAGTAAGCAACAGCTAGTTGTATTCCTGGGTAGCAGGATATCAGGTAGCGGCTGACGCCAGAACGTTTTCCTCCTAAGAGCAAGTCTGGTAACATCAACATGAAAAAAGGCACAAAAATTGATGTCAGGATAAATAGCCAGGTTGCTCGACTCGTGCGACGGCATACTGTATATATTGCGATTCCAATGACTAGGATAACTGTCAATCGCAGCAGATAAGTCCAGACACTGTCAAAGCCAAAGTCTAAGTCTAAAAACAGGGAACTAAAGCTGAGAATCCACAACTTTACAAGGTAGATGAATCCCACATCAATCCTAGTCCAATCTGTTGTAGCAGATGCACGCTGGTAATTAGTAACCAATACAATTATCCAGGGAAGATACAACAGAAGCGAACAGAAAACTGCCAGAAAAAATTTGATAACTGCTTGCAAAGCTTTTGGTGCTTCTTGCTTTTTTCCTGTAATTAGTAACAGCAGGACATAGACTCCCTCACCAACTACTGTTAAACCGAAAAAGGGATGAGTATACCAACCTATTGTATTTGCCAAGGTAAACAACCCCCAGTTTTGCCATGTTGGTAAGCGTAAAGCCCGAAGTAGCAAAAAACTACTGCCAATGACAGCAGCAGTTAATAAACTATACTGTCTTGCTGTTTGAGCAAACAGGATATCAAAGGGAGATATAGCTAAGAGCGCTGTTGCTAGTGTTGCTACTATACGTGAGGCAAAAAGTTCTCGTGCCAAACCGTACATTAAGGGCAATGCCAACAGGCTAAATAACACTGGCAAAGCACGCGATGCAGCGAGGGAACTGCCAAAAGCTTGCATCCACAACCTTGCTATGAAAAAGTACAAAGGTGGATGCTGTGGATCTTCTATTGCTAGGGACTTGATTGTATCTGCTGGAGTACTCCCTGGTTTTATGTTTTGATACTTCTGCAACAGTGGTGCTGAAACTATGCGATTTTGAAAAAGTTCTTGGTCTATTTCGTCACGTGTGAAACCTGCTGCTCGCATCGATGTATAAACTTCATCGTGCCAGTAAACTTTTTTATCAAGATTAAAGAAGTGAAAAAATACACCTACGACTAATAGGAAGATAATGATAAATCGTAACCATCTTGAAGCGAGTATCGAATACTTCATCAAAAGGTTCTCCAAAAGCTTTTTAAAATTACATAATCATAAATAAAGTTAATCCAGTAACGAGACTCGAAAGATATAAGTCTATCTCATATCTAACCGTGGTTCATGATATCTCTTACCAAAGTCTATATTTAGTATTTAGAACCACAGATGGGCACAGATAAACAGGGATAAATTATCTGTGTTCATCTGTCCCTTCGCTTCGCTCGAGGGCAAGGTTTATCTGTGGTTTCATTTTCATTTACTTGACTTTTACAAGAGGTTTATTATTGATAAATATGGGTTTGAAGGATTATACTACCATGAAAACTGGATTTATAAATAAAATTTTAAAGACGTAGGGTGCGTTAATGTGGTGGAACGCAACATCATAATTTTTTAGGTATATTTTTTACTCACTGAAAGTTTTGCTACTTTCCATAGTGAGTAATATTTGTCACCGTAAACTCTATTAATTTTAGACTTATACTTCTTTTCGATTGCTTTACGTAAAGTGCTTGAAGGATTAAGCAAAAACACATCAGTGAAACCTTTGGGAACTGTGGGAATATTTTTGTCCTTCATCAACAAAAACCGCACTTTTGGCTCTACAAGGTAACTCAAAGAAAAGGCATTTCCATAATTAATGCCAAAAGAATCACTAATCAACAGTGGGCGAGAAGCCTGATTGACGATTGTGGCGACTTGTGTGTTACCAGAACTAACACCCTGACTTGACCAAGTTTCTGCTTGGGAACTCACTGCACAAGAAACTACACCACCCATAATCACCAGCACTAATACCGTCTGCCAAATTCTCCGGAGTAAAATAATCCCATCATATAGCTGATAAGCAAACAGATAAGTAACTGCTAGTTGAATACCTAAAAAAGAAGGTATTAAATACTCCTCTGCTGTTGACCGCGTCCCTCTAAAAATCAAATCTGGCAGCATTAAAGGTATTGCTGGCACAGTAATTAATAACACGATAAATAACCATATTTTTGGGTGGGTTGTACGACAAAGAATATAAATTGAGTATCCCACTAAGATTAAAAAAATATAGGAAATTGAATAGCTGAGGGGATTTTGTGAGCCAAAGTTTAAATCAACAAAAATATGGCTTAAGCTGATTAGCCAAGATTGAATTAAAGCGAATGGTGGTAATTTTCCTGTTGTCTGGGCTATTTTACGATGAAATTGCAACAGGTTGGTAAGAATAACTAAAATCCACGGTGTAAAAGCTAAAAAACCTGCAAGCGATGCTAGTGTATAAACTTTGACTGTTTTAGTCCAACGAAATTTTGTCGTTGTGATCACATAAATTCCATGAGCAACCGCTACGAATCCACTTAACAAAGATGTATAAAGACTGAGTGCTAAAGTGAGTGTATAAATTCCCCATGCCAAGGTGCGATCTGGTAATCGCTGTTGTGATTCTAGCCGCAAAGCTCGCAGCAAAGAAGCGCTGGAAAGTAATATCGTGAGTACCCAAAGAATATATTCCCGTGCTTGTTGGGCGTAGATGAGATGAATGGGGGAAATTACTATAAGTGCGATCGCCAAAAAAGGTACTGAGAACGGCACGTTAAATAATTCTCGGCACAGCCAATAAAAGCAGGGAAAGACTAGCAAGCTAATAATCACAGACAAACTTCTAACAGCTGTCACCGAAGTGCCAAAGATTTGCGCCCACAATCGTGCTATAACGTAATAAAGCGGAGGATGGTGAGGGTCTTCTATTGCTAAAGATTTAACTGTATCACCTAAATTTTTATCAGGATTAGGACGCTGGAACTTAGCAAAAGCTTCCTTATTAACGACACGACCATTAAAGATTTGCCGCCTGACTTCTGTCGTTGTATAACCAGAAATCCGCAATGAGGTGTAAGTTTCATCGTGTCCATAAACTTTGTTGTCAAGGTTGAAGAAGCGAAAAAAGATACCTAGCACCAACACTACGACAATTAGAAACCGCAACCAATTCGGAGCGAGTTTGATATGCCGCATAATTAGGTTTCTCAAGAAGTTTTAGAAAATCACCCACTCAAGCGATCAAACTACCTGTCTTAGTTCGTAAGCTCAAATGCGAATCGGAATTGAGCAACGCTATTATAGGTGAAATTTGCATGAAAAACTGCTCATTCTCACAAAAACCAGCTAACACAACAGCGTAACGCCAAGCTCAAACCTCTGCTACTCATCCTTAAGCCAATGGTTGTGAAGACCACGGTAGACTGTGATTAGCTCTGAGCTTTTGGGTTAATTCATTCTATGCTGAAATTCCAAAAATTAATATTGAGGCGATATCTATGCCGATGTTGGAATTGACAGTTGAGCAGATAATTGAATTGGTGAATCTTTAGCTCTAGCACACCATCATGCCAGTCATGCGAACTTTTTCCGGTGCTTCCTGGGAATCAAAAGTAGGCTATTGTCGAGCTATCAGAGTCGGAAACCAAATTTATGTTTCTGGTACAGCACCAGTCAATGAAGCGGGAGGAGTGTTTGCTCCTAGCGATGCTTACGCGCAAGCAAAACGCTGTTTTGAAATTATCCACAAGGCTTTGCAAGACTTAGGTGCAGACACAAGCTGTGTGGTACGGACTCGTATGTTTGTTACAGATATTAGCCGTTGGGTTGAGTTTGGACAGGCGCATCAAGAATTTTTTGGTGAGAATCCGCCTGCTACAACAATGGTGGAAGTCAAATCCCTAATAAATGCGGAGATGTTGATAGAGGTAGAAGCAGATGCAGTGTGTGGCGACGTGTAGCGCTTCTGTTTGCATTGGTGTCAACTTAAGCCAAAAGTCATTATTGACAAGCGTTTGAACATTTTTCGATGTACCATCTAGATTTTCGATCCCCCCTTAATCCCCCCTTAAAAAGGGGGGAAATAAAATTTTAGCCCCCTTTTTAACTCTGTTGGGGGATCTAAAACGACGCGGAAATTGAGTGTTTGAGCGTGATTGTTGACACGCATGTTCTGTTTGCATCCCCTCCCCGCAAGCGGGGAGGGGTTAGGGGTGGGGTCATGCGGATCTATGATTCAATTAGCATGACTGGCGCTACTGTAGCGAATCCTTGTTCCTGCCCACAGCAACTTCTCTCGCAGCGTCTGATAATACGAGTTGTTCTCTCGTAAAACAATAAACTTAGCTCGACAATCCGCCATCCGCACATCAACACGGTGTCCGGGCCAAATGGAAGTCGATAAGACCCCATCCATCCACAACTTGGTACTCAAATCGTAATCCCCCAACGGCCAAATACTGACAACAGAACCAGGGGGTAGGACGAGGGGGCGACTGGAAAGACTCATCGGACAAATGGGAGTGATGGTAATAGCTTCCATACCATCATGTATTATCGGACCATTTGCAGACACGGTGTAACCTGTGGAACCAGTGGGAGTAGAAATAATCAACCCGTCTCCCTGATATTGATCGACCACCTCACCATCAATTTCCATCTCTAGAACTGAGGTAATCATGCGGTCAGCAGAAGCGGGTCTGACAGACATTTCATTTAAAGCGAGGTAACGTTCAGAAACTGGTTCCAAATTCGTGCTACTTCCCTCGAACACTGCGGCTTGTAACATCATGCGCCGCTGAATAGCATAACGGTCTTCAAACAGCCGATCCCAAACGAGTTCAGTATCCTGAAACTCTTCTACAGACTCAGTTAAAAACCCCAGATGACCTCCCACGTTCACTGCTAGTATTGGGATGCCAGCTGGGGCTAGGTGTCTTGCACCAGTTAAAACGGTACCATCACCGCCAAGTACCAAAGCCAGATCAATTGGTTGTCCTGCTGAAGCCAAAAATACCGGATATGGGTTATCTTTTGGTCCACTTGGCCCCATCAAAACGTGGCATTGGCGATGTTCGAGTTGCTTAGCACAGATTTCTGCCCAGCGTTTACTTTGGGAATCTCGTGCTTTATAAGCAATAATGACTTGCTTGAGATCCACAGAATTACCACTTCAGGAGATTAAACTGCTCCATATCAACAGTATCGCGGTTGCGATAGATGGCAAGGACGATCGCCAAACCTACCGCCGCCTCAGCTGCTGCTACGGTGATCACGAATACGGTGAATACCTGACCCTTAATTGCTGTTGAGTCTAGAAAGTTAGAAAACGCCATTAAATTCAGATTAACGGCATTGAGCAGCAACTCAATTGACATCAGCACTCTTACGGCGTTGCGGCTGGTAATTAAGCCATAGATGCCGATGCAAAATAAAGCTGCTGCAAGTAATAAAAAGTACTGGATTGGCATGAATCTTGCTGTCCCCCATTGTCAGTCATCAGTTATCAGTTATCAGTTATCAGTTATCAGTTATCAGTTATCACTTTGCGGTGTTTAGTGATAACTGTTCACTGAATATTGCGGCTCGATTCACCGATTGATACCAGTTCTCTGGAACGTTCTGGTAACGTCAAAACTTGCTGTTGTTCTGTAGAAATGACCTGTTCAGGCAGATACTCGCGACGTGCCAAAATGATCGCGCCCACCATCGCTATCAACAGCAAAATGGAAGCTAGTTCAAAAGGCAGTAAAAAGTCACTGAATAAATGTAGACCAATTAAAACAATAGTGTTGTCTGCAGGCGTAGCAGTAGACAGTGACCAAGGAGTTGTCAACACCATCGTACTTAAAAGAGCAAACAATCCCAGACTGACTACACCCGTAAGTGCTTTGCGTACCCAAGCGGTGGGGAAGGGTGTAAAAGCTTGCCGCTTGTTTACCAGCATAATGGCAAACAAAATCAATACGTTCACTGCACCAACATAAATGAGCAATTGCGCTGCTGCTACAAAGTCAGCATTTAGCAACAGGTACAGCCCAGAAATGCTAGCAAATACGCCTGCCAGCGTAAAGGCAGAATAGACGACGTTGTCAAACAACACCACACCCAGCGCTGTTGCAATCAACATCACTGCCAGTATGCCAAAACAAACAACCTGTACTCCTTCCGCTAGATTCACTGTTTTTTATCCTTAGTCAAAAGTTAAGAGTCAAGAGTTAAGAGTCAAGAGTCAAGAGTCAAAAACTATGGACTATTGACTCTTGACTAATTAGGTTTAGTTTTCCTGTTCCACAAGGTCTTCTGGACGCGCACCTGGGCGAGGTGCATCAGCAGGCAGACCGTGGGGATCCATGACGCCCTTGGGTAGGTAAACGAGTTCGCGCAACGGCGTGACCATTGGATCGTTAGTCACCTTATAAGGCAAACGACCAAGCGCCACGCTATCATAGTTCAATTCATGGCGATCGTAGGTGGAAAGCTCGTAATCTTCTGTCATTGATAAACAGTTAGTTGGGCAGTATTCCACGCAGTTACCGCAGAAGATACAAACTCCAAAGTCGATGCTATAGTGATTGAGCTTTTTCTTTTTGCTTGCCTTGTCGAATTCCCAATCCACTACAGGCAGGTTGATCGGACAAACCCGAACACAAACTTCGCAGGCAATGCACTTATCAAACTCAAAGTGAATCCTACCGCGAAACCGCTCACTAGGAATCAGTTTCTCGTAAGGGTACTGCACGGTGACTGGACGCCGCTGCATATGGTCGAAGGTAACAGACAAACCCTGACCAATGTAACGGCCAGCTTGCACCGCTTCTTTGGCGTAATCACCAACTTGTTTGAGGAACTTTAACATTTTTCGTGTCTCTCTCTCTTTTTTGTCCTTTGTCCTTTGTCATTTGTCATTTGTGTGAGTTCTCGTGACTAATCACTCATGACCAATGACGAATGACTATCCGCCGAACGCAACGGGAAAGGCAAGTTTCAGGGCTGCAGTGAGTAGCAAGTTAACCAAACCAACAGGCAGCAAAAACTTCCATCCTAAATCTAGCAATTGGTCAATCCGAACCCGTGGCACTGTCCAACGCAACAGGATTGCCAGAAAGACGAGGAAGTATGCTTTGAGTACGGTCATCGTGATTCCCAAGGCGGCGGTAACAATCTGCAAAACAGGATTTATTTCGCTGACTCCCAACCAACCCGCTATCAAGTTAATGGGAATCGGAAAGTCCCAACCGCCTAGGTATAAAACTGATACCAGCAGGGCAGAAAGTACTAGGTTAACGTAGGAACTCAGGTAGAACAGAGCGAATTTCATGCCAGAGTATTCGGTTTGATAACCGGCAACCAGTTCCTCTTCAGCTTCGGGCAAGTCGAAGGGCAATCGTTCGCATTCAGCAAGGGCGGCTATCCAAAAGATAATGAAACCGACTGGCTGCCGCCAAACGTTCCAGCCAATAATGCCGTAGCCAGATTGCTGATTGACGATGTCAATGGTGCTGAGGCTATTCGACATCATGACGATCGCCAGCACCGCTAGTGCCAAAGGAATTTCATAGCTAATCGACTGTGCTGCTGCCCGCAACCCTCCTAAGAGAGAGTATTTGTTGTTAGATGCATAACCAGCCATCAACAAGCCAATCGGTGCAACGCTAGACAAGGCAATCCACAACAACACCCCCATCCCAACATCTGTAATCACCAGATTCTGCCCAAACGGCACAATCAAATATGACAGAAATACTGGAATCGTCACGATGATTGGACCAAGGGTAAACAGCCAGCGGTCAGACTGAGCTGGCACCACATCTTCTTTAAAAACGAGCTTGAGACCATCGGCCACAGGAGCCAGCAAACCCAAAGGACCAATATATTCAGGACCAATCCGCTGCTGTGCTGCTGCCGAAATCTTCCGTTCTAACCAAACACAGGTCAGCACCCCCACAGTGGCACCAATAATCATCAAAATCATTGGCAGTGGCATCCAAATCGCCTTGGCTATGCCAGCGCTCAATCCTAAATCCCTAAGGGATTCAATAAAAGTTCCTTGCAGATCAATTCCTGAATTCATGTGCTTTTGCTCTTCAAGTCATCAGAACATTGTCATTTACAACTATCCACGCTTGTTAATAACTGTAAATTTGCTCATAAAACCTTGGGGGAAGTGTGGAAACCCGGGCCATGACGGCACGGGACAAAATTTAAGATTTTTTGCAATTCCCATGCCTAGTATATCGTTGCATGGTTTTTGCCCCTTTAGCTAGACGAGAATTTCTACCTATGGTAAGGATTAGAATTCCCTAATAAAGGGACTGGGACTGGCGATTGGGGACTGGCGACAGTTATCAGTTATCAGTTATCAGTTATCAGTTACCAGTTACCAGTTTTCAGTTATCAGTTACCAGTTTTTTGGTCACTGTTCACTGTTCACTGTTCACTGTTGACTATCCCCTATCCCTAATCCCCTATCCCTAATCCCCTATCCCTAATCCCTAATCCCCTATCTTTCTAACGCTGCTCGATGGGAATGTAAGGAACGGCATGCTTACCGTCGTAAACCTGGGTTGGACGGAAAATTCGGTTTTCTTCTAGCTGTTCTTTCCAATGTGCTAACCAACCGGCAACACGGGCGATCGCAAATATTGGTGTAAACAAGTCTGTAGGAATTCCCAATTTTCTATACACCAAACCCGAGTAAAAGTCAACATTGGGATAAATTCCTTTGTGACCCAGTTTTTCCTCCACCACCCTTTCCATTTCTTGGGCAATGTCATAGTACTTGTCATGCCCAAACTTGGCAAACAGCTGTTCCGCCAAGTCCTGCAAAATTGTAGCGCGTGGGTCTTTCACCTTGTACACACGATGTCCAAAGCCCATAATTTTGGATTTGCGTTCCAGACAGTCCTCAATGTAAGGACGCACATTTTCCACAGAGCCAATTTCTTCCAACACCTGAATCACTTCTTCGTTGGCTCCACCATGCAGCGGTCCTCCTAACGTTCCCACAGCACTTGCTACCACTGCGTATGGATCAGTGAGAGTAGACGCCGTTACCCTGGCACTGAAGGTGGAGGCGTTCATTGTGTGTTCAGCATGAAGTATCAAGCAGATATCAAAAATCCGCGCCGCCAGTGCATCAGGTTCTTTCTCATTGAGCATGTACAGAAAGTTGGCGGAATAGTCCAAGTCATCACGGGGACGTACCGCATCGTTGCCATTTCGCATCAACTGGAACGCCGCCACCATCGTCGGAATCTTTGCTATCAGGCGAACAACTGCATCCCGAATGTAAATGGGGTTATTCAAGTCACGCCGCGAATAAAACAAGCCCAACGCAGCTGCAGAGGCTTGCAAAGCATCCATTGGGTGACCGCTTTCGGGAAAGCATTTCATCATATCGCTGATGCGATATTTTATCCGCCTGTGTTCGCAAACTTCATACTCAAATGCTGCCAGTTCTTCCGTTGTGGGCAACTCACCCCAAATTAGGAGATAAGCAGTTTCCAAAAATGTACTTTTTTCTGCTAATTCCTCAATCCGGATGCCACGATATTCTAGTATTCCCTTTTGCCCATCAACATTGCTAATACTGGATTGAGCGGCGGCAATACCATCCAAACCAGGCTTGAATTCGCACACCATCATGGCAACACCATCTGCTTTTTTGTGAAAGATTTTTTCAGGCTAACTTACCAGAAATTTTTGTTGCCATAACAGTATCCGTTCTCCCAGAAATTCTTTCAAAAACGTTACACTACTGTTAAAGCAAGTACTTGGGTGGTGTCAACCAAAACATCTGACTACGACCAAGAGGGGAGCCTTTTTCTGGTAGTTTTACCCCAATCATACCTGCTTTTTTCAGGACTAACGTTGCTTTCGCTTGTCCCCATAGGAGAATTTCTGCCCAAGCGCTCAAATCTGGTTCATGTCCTACTAGGGCAAGTTGGGTTTGGGGTGAATAATTTCTTGCTTCCAACCAGTCTACAACCCAACTATCAATACGACCATCAGGAGCAAGGTAGGTACATTCCTCTAGTTTAGAACTCAATCCAGCAGCTATGAGGATTTCTGCTGTTTGGCAAGCACGCACTAAGGGACTAGTCGCAATCAAATCGAAATGCAAACCCAACTTTTCCAGTCGCTGGGCTACTTTCTCTGTTTTTTGCCGTCCTTCTTTCGTGAGCGATCGCTCTTCATCTTTGATATCTGGTCGCCTTTCTTCAGCAATACCATGACGAATTAAATAAAGTTCCACAATTTGAGTCCTAAGTCCTGAGTTCTAACTAGGAGTCAGGAAGTCAGAGTTATTTTCCCTCTTATCTGCCTTATCTCCCTTATCTCCCTTGTCCCCCTTGTCCCCCTTGTGTTGTTCTCCTCTACTCCGACTGTATCGGGTTATCTCTCGGATTGACCAATCTCAGCAGCTTCTGCTTAATCTGAGAATCGAAAACTTCCCATTTCATTTTCGCATAAGCAGAATTTTCATTACCTCCAGATAAGAAACCCATTGGAATTTCAAATCCACCTGCGCTTGTTCTTCCACCACCGAAAAAGCGTCCACTGCTATCTTGTCCAAAAGCTTCTTTGATGAACTCATCTGGATCAAGGGTGAGTTTGGTGGTTCTTAAAGAACCAATCACCACTTCTAGTTCTTCATCTTCATCGTGAACAATACCATACACCACAGCAGTGTGAACGTTTTCTTCTGTCACTAGAAAATCTGCCGCTTGAGGGATGGCATCGCGGTCGTCATAGCGTAAATAACCTACACCAGCAATCGAAAAGTTATTTTGCACGATGCGGTTTTTGAGCGATCGCTCTATAACGTCCATGACTCGCTTAGAACGATTCGCGAGTAGTACCGCGTTCAGCAACTGGGCATCATAAAATCTGCTCAGATAAGCTGCTGCCATAAAGTCTTCTTCCTGTGCTTGCATCAGTCTATTAGTATCCGATCGCAAGCCGTGCATCAAGGCAGTCGCGCATTTGACGTGTTGATTTATACTGCTATCTAGAGTTAGTAACCCCGCTTGTAGGTATTGGGTAAAAATCGTTGCTGTCGCCCGTACAAAGGGACGGACATCAAAAAATTCCGATTTCAGGTCAGTTTGTAAACTGTGGTGGTCGATCACCGCCACTAATGGTATTTTTGCCTGTTGCACTACAGGTAATAACTGAGAAGTGGTTCCTTGGTTATCAATCAGTACGAAACCTTGGTAGGATGATAAATCCTTGCTTTTCAGTGTTTGTAGTGTCCAACGCTGCACGGGTAAGCCAGTCAGCTTTACTAATGCAATATTTTCTTGGTGACTCAATGCACCAGCGTAAACGATGTCACATTTTATATCGTATTGCTGAGCAATTAACTGGTAAGCCCAAGCAGAGGATAAGGCATCAGGGTCAGGAAAATCTTGAAGAATTAACAACTGGCGTTCTTGTCTGTGTGCAAGAAACGTATTGCGCAGCTCTTCTGATTTGTGATTTACCAATGAATTGTTACGCTGACTCAGAGAATTGCCCGATTCACCCGTCAATCCCGTGCCTGACTGCTTAGTGAGTGGAACTTCAACTGAATCTTTGTCTCTTTCTGCATCGTCTGGAATTGGGTCAGCTATCAACGGCAAACTCTCAATCTGAGTAAGGGAAGAATTAAAGTGCATACGAAACGTTTTTATAAGTGTGAGGCTCCTTTTTTGTTCAGAAAGACTACCTGCTTGTCATTCACTACTTCAGCCACACTTTATGATCTTCGCAAAAATTTCAGATCTTGGCTCTATATCTGCCAGTCTATTTTTTGTCAACAATCTATGATCAATAGCTAGCAAGGAAAACCCCTTTAGCATTGACCCTAATTTTTTTGGCAGATTTAAACGCACCCTGCTTGTTTTGGCGTTGATTTGTGCTATATTAGCGAAGTTGCTCCAAGCGGGTATGCATTTTCTCCGGTTCTATCAGCTTCCAGTTAAGTCCTAGGTAAGCCGTAGACCAGCCAAAATCACCAAGCAAAGGCAATAACGCAAAAAACTGACAACTGCGAGGCTTTTTCAAACAACGCTGAAATTGTCAGAGTCCAATAACATATTTTTGCCACTCTTGATGCATACCACTCTTGAGATGTTTGCTGACCTCAAAGTATAAACTGCTGTAAGGTCGGCGTGGAGGATGACGCAACATCATGTGAGCTTCACTAGGCGTGCGATTTCCCTTCTTCACATTACAGCGGACACAGGCTGTAACGATGTTTTCCCAAGTATCGCCCCCACCACGCGATCGCGGAAACACATGATCCAAAGTTAAATCATCTCCTGTGTAACCGCAATACTGGCAAGTATGGCCATCGCGATGCAAAAGATTCCGACGAGTCAGAGGAATCTCCTTATAGGGAACGCGCACGTAGTGGCGCAACCTAATAACAGTCGGAAGCGGAAAGTCCGAGTAGAGTTGCTTATTATTGAACTCTACTCGTTCAGCTTTGCCTTTGATCAGTAAGACCACAGCTCGCCGCCAGCTCGTGATATTGAGCGGTTCGTAAGAAGCGTTTAGAACTAAAACCTTCCCCATTGATTAGCGCTCAAGCTATTATTTTTACATATATTAACACGATTACATTCATCTTTGGTGATGAAAAAAAATTATACATCTTGCAATACTAAGAAATACAAAGAGTCAAAACTTAAGACTTAACACTTCATTAGTTATTCTCTCCTGCTCTTTTGCTCTCCACTCCTTCCTAATCATCTTGTGCCGATTTTAGAATGAAATGTAAACTTCCAGATTAATCAAGATTGGGCTTCTAGCCATGCGAATAATTTAGATGACCTAGAAGCAAAAAGAGTGGTGTGATAGGAGTAAGTCAAGATGTTGAGCCAAGAGCAAACCGACCGTGTCAGCTTTAATGGGCAGTGTGACACCTACGCTTGGTTATCCCAACGTGCTTGGGTAGAAATTGATTCATCAGCATTGTCGTACAATGTCAAGCAGCTTTTAAAGATACTGTCACCGCGCACTCAACTGATGGCGGTGGTCAAAGCAGATGCCTATGGACATGGAGCAGTTACAGTCGCCCAAACAGTGTTAGAATCAGGGGCGAGTTGGCTGGGAGTCGCTACAGTTCCAGAAGCAATCCAATTGCGAGAAGCCGGAATAAAAGCTCCAATTTTGATTTTAGGTGCAAGCCACACGAGCGAGCAAATTCAGGCGATCGCCCAATGGAAACTTCAGCCAACAATTACAAGCCCCAAGCAAGCCTTGGTATTTTCTGACACGCTCTTAACCATCAATAACAAGACTCCCGTACCTGTACACATCAAATTAGATACGGGGATGTCCAGGTTAGGAACTAATTTCCGGGAGGCGGCTGAGTTCGTTCAGCTTGTGCAACGCTTACCTCATCTTGCCATTGCTAGCATATATTCTCACTTGGCAACGGCAGATAGTCGCGATTCTACAATCATGAAACAACAGCAACAACGCTTTGAGCAAGCAATTGCCCAACTCAGGACAATAGGTATAGAACCGCCTTGTCTGCACTTGGCAAATTCAGCTGCTACACTTACCGACAAAGCATTACACTATGATATAGCGCGTGTAGGTTTAGCTCTATACGGGCTCTACCCAGCAGATCATTTGCGTTCATGCATTGACCTGAGACCTGTTCTGCAAGTAAAAGCGCGAGTCACGCAAGTAAAAACCATCGCCCCTGGAACTGGCGTCAGCTACGGTCATCAATTTATTGCAAAGCGTGAACTTCGCCTTGCCGTAGTAGGGATTGGTTACGCAGATGGAATTCCTCGCAATCTTTCCAACAAAATGCAAGTGTTAATTCGCGGTCAACGGGTGCCACAGATTGGCACAATTACAATGGATCAGTTGATGCTAGATGTGAGTGCATTACCAGATGTAGGAGAAGGTGAAGTCGTCACCTTACTTGGAATAGAGGGAAAAGAACAAATCTCTGCTGAAGATTGGGCAAATCAATTAAATACAATTTCTTGGGAAATTCTCTGCGGCTTCAAGCACCGCTTGCCTCGTGTTGCTGTACCTTAGTCAAAACTGGTTATCGGTCTGGGGTTGGTGGTTAGTAGGTACGAGAAACAACTGACCACTAACAACTAACCGATTGATATTGCAAGAAATAAGTTTATTATGATACTATAAGAAGCTGATGCGGATGTGGCGGAATTGGCAGACGCGCTAGATTTAGGTTCTAGTACCGCAAGGTGTGAAGGTTCAAGTCCTTTCATCCGCACTTATATATCATATGGGGAGACAGAGGGTTTGCGTGTGCAGCCTTCTGTTGCAAACAGGTAAACGTTAAACCCGCCTGGATTGAGTTATCACTGTTTTAGGTAAGTTTGAGTAGGTTTTCCAGAACATCTGCTAGTCTTTTCCACAGAGAAAGCGAATTTGTATAAAAAGCGAGAAACGTATAGGCTGCAACCTAAAAATCATTAATCTTTTTTTTCAATAAAATAATTATCAATTGAATTCACAAATGAGACAAATATAACGTCTTCTTCGTAGAGAGATAACTATAATTTTTGATAAATTCAAGATGTCATGGCTTGTAGTTGCCTTTTAGCACTGTTGGCATAGAATCATAATGGACTTGATTATTAAGTAGCAAATTAACTGGAGCAATCCTGACTAGTGCGATGTGTTGCTTGTATAGGTCTGTCTTAAAAAGCACTAGTTTCAGCAATATAGCGGTTCTCATCCAGTAAAGTACAGGTTCATCTGCTACAGGCTGCGGTTCCTTAATTATTTGATGTATTGAACCAATTGAAAGCCCCTATAGCGATACTGTAGGATGATCTCAAGCAAGACAAGTTGCTAAGAAGACAATTGCTACACTATCTATACAAATGCAACGGTAGTCAAAATTCTATTGCCATTGATAGTGTTAAAATTTCTTTCGTATAAAGTTAAACTTTTTAACTTTCAAAGATTGTATTAATAACATAACTGGCAGATTTAGCTTGTAAGGTATATAACAGACAGTGGCACTATTCTGTCATCAGGAAGTTTTTATGTTAACTTTACATAATGGACAAGTAATAATACTGATGTCCTAGCAAATTTTACCTTAGATTTCCCCCAGCCCGAAAAACCGTATTATACTGAAGTACGAGTACTGAAAATAGCAGGGTCGAACTTGCCTGTCAAAGCAGTATTGTATCGGTTGCCATCACGCAAGGTTTACTCTAAGGTAAGTGGCTTCATCTAGTCTTTACATTTTTTTGACTTGTCGTGTAAAGATGTCTGCTAATCTCAGTAGGAGTTAGTAAATTGAACTTTAATTAACGAATTAACTGAGATTTTTCGTCTGAAGAGAAGGGTGCTACCGCTGGCTTTTACCCCAAACCTTAAAGTTAGACTTTTGTATTTTTTGCAACAAAAGCTCTGATTGAGTTTCATAGGACTTGTGGAAAAGCTTTGCAGAAATTTAGCTCACACTAGCAAGAATTTAGCCTAAGTAAAAGCAAAATGAGCACAACTCCTATAGGTAGCTACAAGTTTTTCCAGAAACTACACCCGCTATCTCTACTAGCACAATTAACCAGCAGACGTGCTACAGGCTGCTTACAAGTATTTACAGAGCCGGTTTCTTGGTCAATCTATCTAGAGGACGGTAAACTAGTTTATGCCTCTTCGGATAAAATGTTTGAGCGGCTTGAGAATGTCTTAGAACGCTTAAGTCAGGAAACACAGGCACTCAACAGTACAGCTGTTATGCAGGTAAGACTGATATTTGAGCAAAATCGAGAGAATCAGTCAATACCACAACTAGATTATCAAGCTATTTGCTGGTTAGTAAATCAAGAATACATTACGCCTGCGCAAGCAGCAGTCGTGATAGACGAATTAGCTAAAGAAGTGCTGGAGTCATTTCTTGCAATCAAACAAGGAAGTTATGAATTTAAGAGTGAAACTCCCTTAGATGAACTACCAAAGTTCTGTCGTTTGGACTTGCGATTACTTGTAGAACATTGTCAAAAGCAGTTACGGAATCGGCAACATACCGAATCAACGCTTGAGCAGCAAGTTACCCCCCAATTTATGTCAACCACCAAGGTTTCGTCAACGCAGCAGAATTCTCAAGTCAAATTAGGGGAACAATTGCCAAGACCGAATAATTTTGATACTTCTCATCTTAACAGTAACAAAGGTCTCCAGCAAAGTGTTAGTAAAAATACATATACGGTTGCCTGCATAGATGACAGTCCAACAGTGTTGAATTCTATCAAACACTTTTTGGACGAAAGTACATTTTCAGTTGTGATGATCAACGATCCAGTAAAAGCTTTGATGCAAATCCTCCGCAGCAAGCCAGATATCATTTTACTAGATGTAGAAATGCCAAATTTAGATGGCTATGAACTATGTTCTTTGCTGCGGAGGCATTCAGCTTTTAAGAATATCCCGATTATTATGGTAACTGGCAGAACAGGATTTATAGATAGGGCAAAGGCAAAAATGGTTAGAGCTTCAGGCTATTTGACCAAGCCTTTTTCACAATCGGACTTGTTAAAAATGGTGTTTAAACATATTGGTAATTGAGGGAAAGAGGAAAAGAACAGTAAGGCAGTTTAATAAAGTACATTTAGTTATATAGGAGATGTAGCGGTGAGTATTACTTTGCTTGGCACAATTTTGATTGTTGAAGATTCTCCCAGTGAATTGCAACTGATGAGCCATTATCTAGAAGAAAGCGGTTATAACGTTATTCAAGCGACTGGTGCAAAAGAAGCTCTAGAAAAAGCACAATTACAAAACCCAGATGTAATTGTGACTGATGTGGTTATGCCAGGAATGAGCGGTTTTGAGTTATGTCGTTCTCTCAAGAGAAACCCGGCGACTCAAAAAGTGCCGATTGTGATTTGCAGTTCAAAAAATCAGGAGATTGATCGCTTGTGGGCAATGAGACAAGGTGCTGATGCCTATGTCACCAAGCCTTACACCCGCGATCAGCTGCTACGGGCTATTAAATCAGTGGTGATTTGAATCGAATGAATAGTTCAAAACTCGCGTCTTTAAAACAAAATCAAAATAGCTTGGGGGATGGTTATCTCAAGTTTCAGCTCAATAGACACACATCTGCCACCTTACCAATGAGGCACACCCAAGAAGCTGTTGTTGTGCCGGTTGAGACGATATCATCCATGCCCAATATGCCCGGTTGTATCCTAGGATTGATGAACTGGCGGAGCCGTATCATTTGGGCAGTCGATTTGCCAAAGATGTTGAATCTTGAATATCTAGATAGTAGGCAACGCCAGTATAACGTCATCATTATTCGGGTGGATTCAGTACTTCTAGGCTTGGTTGTACAAGAGATACAAGGTACGACTAAGTTTATGCCTGAAGATATTCGCTCTCCTGTGGGACAAGTCGCATCCAGTTTAGTCCCCTATCTACGCGGTTGCGTTGTTCAACGAAAAGAAATATTGCTTGTATTAGATGCACAAGCGATCGTCCAGTCTTCTATTCTCCGCAGTGATTAGGGTGTACTCCAAAGAAAAACTTATTTTTCGTGTTTTCATTCACCACCTCAGGAGAATGCCTTTATGTTTAATAAAACTAATGCAGCTAAAAGTATTGATGATCAAAATGGAGCATCTGTATCTGAATTTACAGATAATCATGTCGTAAAACTGCCTGACGAGGTCAGTACTGACACTGTTCCTGATAATCAGGCGAATCGTGGATCTAGAACCTTGAAGCGACTAAAGTTAAGTACCAAAGCCACATTACTCGCGATCGCTCTGGGGACGATACCAGTTTTGGCAATTGGAATGCTTGGGTACTTAGTTGCCAGTAATTCCTTAACCAATAAAGTTTCCCAACTTCAACAAGGCGAAGCCAAAGGTCTGGCAGACAAAGTAAACCGTTTCATGATAGAACGGTACAACGATATTCAACTCATATCTAGTCTACCAATTATCACAAATTCCCAAGGTGATGTTTCTCAAAAGGAAAAGCAGGCATTGCTCAATAAGTTTGTTGATACTTATAAAGTATATGACAGCATTGCAGTACTCAACTTAAACGGCGATGTCCTTGCCCAATCCCAAGGAGATGCAATTTCTAATCAAAGCAGTAGTAATTATTTTCAAAAAGTTAAGCAGGGCGATCGCCCTTACATCAGTCAACCACAGGTAATAAATAATACAGGTAGTTCTAGCATTCATATTGCAGCGCCTGTCAAAAACAGCGCCGGACAGACGCTTGCTATAGTGAGAGCTAGGATGCCCGCAAAAACTCTAGACCAGATACTTAAAAATTATACAGAATCAGGGCATAAATACTATTTGATTGATGGGTCGGGAAAATTTTTCTTGGCGACGGACAGAAAACATATAGGTAGAAATGCGAGACGAGATTTTCCTGGTTTAGCTCGACAGCAAGCACAAACAAAAGACAATACTTTTATTACTGTTAATCAAACTGAAAAACAAGAGCAACTTGTCAGCTACACATCCATAACCCCAGAAGGATTGCCTTCTTTGAACTGGCAATCCATTCTGGCTACAGATACAGCTACGGCATTTGAACCCCGAAGACAACTGTTGCTAACAGTCGCCTTCGGTGCAGGATTAACAGCATTAATTGTGGCTTTGATTGCAGTATGGTTAGCCAAACGTACCACAGAACCAATTGCGAAAGCGACCGCAGCAGTAGCAAAACTTGGCAAGGGAGAACTCGATACTCGTCTGGAGGTGCACTCAGAAGACGAGTTTGGTGTTTTGAGTGCCAACATCAACCAAATGGCGTCGCAATTTCAAACCCTAGTTGAACAACAAGAACTGGACACGCAAAGGGCAAAGTTACTCGCAGATATTACCCTGCAAACTCGTAGAAGCCTGAAAGTCGAAGACATCTATAAAACAGCCGTCAGAGAAGTTCGTCAGGCGATGAAAACAGATAGGGTTGTCATTTATACATTCAATCCCGAAACCTTGGATGGAGATGTCGTTGCTGAATCAGTTACGGCTGGGCTACCAAGGATGTTGGGAGTGCAAATCGATGATCCCTGTTTTCGAGAACGCCATGTAGAAACTTATAAAGATGGTCGAGTGCGGGCAATTTCCAACATCTATGAAGACCCGAATCTCAGCAATGCAGCTTGTTACATCAAAATGTTAGAGAAATTTGCCGTCAAAGCAAATTTGGTAGCACCAATTATTATTAGTGGGGATCTGGTGGGCTTGATGATTGCTCATCATTGTGACAGTCCTCGGAATTGGCAACAAGCTGAAATAGATTTGTTTAAACAACTGGCGATTCAAGTCGGCTTTGCCCTAGAACAAGCACAGCTTCTTGAGGAGGTCGAAAAAGCAAGGGCGATCGCCGAAAAAGTTTCACAAGAGGAACGCGAACAGAAAGAAGCCCTGCAAATGCAACTTTTGGAACTCCTTTCTGAGGTTGAAGGTGCAGCGGCTGGTGACTTAACAGTGCGTGCAGAAGTGACAGCGGGAGAAATTGGCACAGTAGCCGACTTTTTCAACTCGATTATTGAAAGTTTGCGCGATATCGTCACTCAAGTCAAGGAAACTGCAACTTCTGTGAATGTGGCGATCGGTTCCAACGAAGGCGCGATCCGTGAACTGACAAACTCAGCACTCACTCAAGCTGCAGAAATCAACAGCACTCTTGATGCTGTTGACGACATGGCTCAATCAATCCAACAAGTCGCCGTCAGCGCCCAGCAAGCGGCCTCAGTTGCCAACACCGCCGCCCAAACTGCTAAAAAAAGTGGCATGGCAATGGATATGACGGTGCAAAATATTTTGCATTTGCGAGAAACTGTTGGCGAAACCGCCAAGAAAGTCAAGCGCTTAGGAGAATCGACACAACAAATTTCGCGTGTAGTTGCCTTGATTAATCAGATTTCTATGCAAACCAACTTACTCGCCATCAACGCTGGTATTGAAGCCGCGCGTGCGGGTGAGGAAGGTCAAGGTTTTGCTGTCGTCGCTGAGGAAGTCGGGGAACTCGCAGCCCGAAGTGCAGCGGCGACCAAAGAAATTGAACAAATTGTGGAAAACATCCAACGCGAAACAACAGAAGTTGTGCAAGCGATGGAACTAGGAACCACTCAGGTTGTGGAAGGAACGCGGATTGTGGAAGATGCCAAGCAAAATCTTGGTCAAATTTTAGAGATTTCGCGCCAGATTGACTTGCTGGTGCAGTCGATTTCAATCGCCACAGCATCGCAGGCTCAAACATCGCAAACAGTCAGCTCTTTAATGAAAGACATTGCTGCTTCCTCCCAGCGCACCAGCGATTCTTCTAAAAAGGTTTCCGAGTCTTTGCAACAAACTGTGGAGATTTCGCAGCAATTGCAAGCGACTGTCGGTACATTCAAGGTGAATTAGTTCTTGGTCGTTTGTTTTTTGTCATTCTCGGTGACCAATGACCAATGACTCATGACTAATGACTAATGACTCATGACTGACTGATAGCAAAGATTATGTCACAGGACAAAGAATTAGAAATCCAGATGCAGTTTCTGGAGGAAGCGACTGATTACCTGAATACCCTGGAAGGGGTATTGCTGGAACTTAACACTAACAATCGCATCTCTCCAGAAAAAATCAACGCCGCACTGCGAGCTGCCCACTCAATTAAAGGTGGCGCAGGCATGATGGGGTTTCGCGCCCTGAGTGATTTGGCTCACCGTTTAGAAGATTCATTTAAAGTTTTAAAAACTAGAAAAAATTCTTTAGAAATTGATACAGAATTGCAAAGTTTATTGCTATCTGGAGTCGATTGGCTACGTCAGATAGTGGAATTGCTATCAGAAGGCAATAGTGTAGACGAAGAGTGGTTATCGACTTTCTGTTATCCAGTTTTTCAAGAACTCCATGCGCGTTTGGGCGACCCATCCCCGGAAGATGCAGCTAGTATGCTGTCTCCAGAAGATGGGCAAGACATCATCCCTTTGTTGTTTGAAACAGAGGTAGAAGGGTGTTTGCAACGCCTAGAATCTGTGTTGGCAGATAGCGCGCAGCCCTGTTTGAAAGAAGAAGTTGCGATTATGGCAGCTGAGTTGGGCGGTTTGGGTGAAATGCTGCAGTTGCCAGCTTTTACTCAACTTTGCGAATCAGTGACAAACCACTTGGAAGCTGGTGAACCCTCGCAGATAGAAACAATTGCCCGTGCTGCATTGGAAGCATGGCGGCGATCGCAAGCTTTGGTGATCACACATCAAGTCGATAGATTACCGACAGCGATCGAACTCGAGGATTTGGCACATGAAGCCGCAGCATATACTCCAACAGAACTGCCCCAAGCACAAGCAGCACCCACGCTAGACCCAGAAACAGAAGTTGCACCAGAAATTCTGCTATCAGAAGAAACTGAAGAAACTTGGCTGGATCGTGAAATCATTGCCGCTGACTTTGAAGCTTTAGAGGCAGCTTTTGCTGAGGAGAGTAACGCTGAAGTTGAAGTGCAACCAGAAACAGTCGTTGAGAAAGAAATTCCGACAACAAATTACAAATTTGTTGAACGTAAAGTCGAACAAACTGTTGGTAGCAATAAGAGCGAACCTCAGGAAAATACAGTCCGAGTTCCTAGTAAGCAACTCGAACAAATTAATGATTTGTTTGGGGAATTGATTATTCAGCGAAACGGATTGAATTTGCAACTTGAGAGGTTACGCAAACTTATTCGCAATTTGAACCACCGAGTGCAAAGTCTGGAGCGAGAAAATCAGCAATTACGGACAGCTTACGACAGAATAGCAACTGGTGGCGTACAGCCAACGGGTGTTCCATTGCTAGCGTTGCCACCGAGTGACAAAGTAGATCATATTATAGCATTTGACGATGGCAACCAGACCCAAGGCGGGTTTGATTCGTTAGAAATGGATAGCTATAACGAATTAAACTTGCTCTCTCAGGAAGTCATGGAAACTATCGTTCAGGTGCAAGAAGTTACCACTGACATTCAACTCAGTATTGACGATACTGACCAATTTGCCCGCAAACTCACCAAAACATCCAAGCAGTTGCAAAGAAAGCTGACTCAAGTACGGATGCGTCCACTGTCCGATATTGTTGACCGCTTTCCAAGAGCTTTGCGCGACCTGTCTGTAGAGTACGGCAAAAATGTGCAGCTGAAAATAGAGGGTGCTGGTATTTTAGTTGAACGTAGCATTTTGGAGGCTTTAAATGAGCCTTTGATGCATATGTTGCGAAATGCCTTCGACCATGGAATTGAAGACCCAGCAACACGCCAAGCCTGCGGTAAGCCAGAGCAAGGATTGATTGAAATTAAAGCCACGCATCAAGGTAATCGCACGATTATTACCCTCAAAGATGATGGACGCGGAATTGCGTTAGACAAAATCCGCGCCCGTGCTATAGCTATGGGGTTAGAACCAACTCTGATAGCCCAAGCTACCAATGAAGAATTGCTATCACTGATTTTTGAACCAGGATTTACCACCTCTGACCAAGTGACAGCATTATCCGGTCGCGGTGTCGGTATGGATGTGGTTCGCAGTAACTTGAAACAAGTGCGGGGAGAGGTCAAAGTTGATACCGTAGCCGGAAAGGGTACGACTTATACGCTGTCAGTACCATTTACACTCTCAGTTGCAAGAGTCCTTCTGATAGAAAGCAATCGAATGCTTCTAGCATTTCCCACAGATGTGGTTTCAGAAATATTCTTGCTTGATAACGAACAGGTGTTTCCACTCGCTACCAGCGAAGTCCTGAATTGGCAAGGAACCATGCTACCGTTGGTTCGTCTGAGTCGGCATTTAGAGTTTAATTGCCCCCGCTACGATAACCCGAACCAGGAAAGTCCCCCTGCAATCAATGCTGCAAGCGTAATCATAATCAACCAAGGCAATCAAGTCATGGCGGTGCAGGTAGACCGTTGTTGGGGTGAACAAGAAGTTGCTATCCGTCGAGTTGAAGGAAACATACCTTTGCCCAGTGGTTTTAGCAACTGTACGATTTTAGGTGATGGTCGGGTCGTACCACTGGTGAATGCCAACGAGTTACTTTATTGGATTACTACCAATGAGCGCACGCCTAGAACCAATCAACTACCATCAGCAAGGTTAAAGAAGGTTTTCCTGACGCCAGCTGACGACACAGTCGTGTCGATGAATCAGAAAGGCACAATTTTGATTGTAGACGACTCAATTAATGTCCGGCGCTTCTTAGCTTTAACTTTAGAAAAAGGAGGGTATCAAGTCGAACAAGCTAAAGATGGTCAAGATGCGCTAGATAAACTTCAAAATGGTTTGAGAGTTCAGGCTGTCATTTGTGATATTGAAATGCCTCGTGTTGATGGATACGGCTTTTTAGGTCGTATCAAATCAAATAATGATTTTAAAGATTTACCGATTGCTATGCTCACCTCTCGTAGTAGCGATAAACATCGTCAACTGGCAATACAATTGGGTGCGAGAGCTTACTTTTCTAAACCTTACAACGAGCAAGAATTACTGAAAACTTTGGATGAAATCATTTTTCCTTTAGCAGAAGCCTCCAAAGGATAATGTTGGAAGTTATGAGTTATGAGTTATGAGTTTTATCCTCGTAACTCATGAATTTTGTACAATTTTTATTATGAATTGGTATTAAGCTGTTATACAAATAAACTTGTACATTAAACAAGATTGCATAAGTCCCTAGAACCCCACCCTAACCCTCCCCGTAAACAGGGAGGGAAAAAGATTTTTATTGCTTCCCGAAGCTTGCGGGGGGACTCTTAGGGGGTGCTTCTTTTTAATGAATGCAATAGGTCATTGACAAGGATTGGGCTGTTGATCCTTAAGTGTTAACACTCAACATTTTTCTTTAAACTTCTTCAACTCAGCATTGCTGGCTCATTTTTCATGTCTTAGTCTAAAGTCCAGTAGTTTAAAATTTAAGAAAAAATTTTGAATTGACAGTTGGGATACAAGCCCCTGGCTGCGCGACATGGAAAACAAAAAAAAGCGCAGCATCCTTGCTTCAAGCCCCTGGATACGCGTCATGGGGTATTATTTTTGAATTTTGAATTTTGAATTGTTTTGACCTCCACTCCAACGTTTATGCAATTTATGTCCGCATGAGTTTATTACATTTTTTATTTTAATTTGGAAAAAAATCTAGAGAATTTGGCGTCTTCTAATCAAGCCGTGCAAATTTATGTATAAGCTATCCGGTCGATAGAAAGGTTTTGTGCCATGAGTAAACATTTTCTTCCTCCTCTTTCTCCAGATGATTTGCCTCCAAAGCCAACACTACTTGATGGGTTACTACTAAGACAACTAGAAGAGGCTACCGGCAAACACTTTTTCAAGGCTTGCGATTCCATAACTCGGGCTTTGTTGTCTAGTTGTCACTGGTATTTCCAGATAAACGCTGGTACTTTGATACTCGTTATTATCAGCTATGACATAGACAGTTACTGGCATATAGCGAAAGCTATTCCTCAAATGGTTGATAGCTTAAAGCTATTTTCCAATACTGCCAAAATCCGTTTTTGTCCTCCATCTGAGAAGGGTATACCGTGGGAAATGGGGATAGATGAAACGCCGGATGAAGAAGACGTATTTTAACACATGGTTGCGCCTATTATCACATGGACGCTCATCGGTATATTGTCAAGGCGTTTCTTTCTAAAACGCCTTCCCTACTTCCAACAACCAGGGTAACTACACAAAGTGGGTTGGGTAATAAGACGTGTTTGGCGAAGCTGACTAAGACTAGCACACCATTGCTTAAAGAACTGCGGAGGCTGGGGGAGTACTACCTTTAACAGCAAGTGGCTATTGTCTTGATATTTTTATTTTTACATGATAATGAAAGATTATGGTGTGGGAAGATGTCACTTGTGCTACAACTGGGAACAGATCAAACAATGCCAAGCTAACTACCAAAGGCGAACTGACAAATGCTGTACCAAGGAAAGTAACAAATCATCTTCTTTTCATTAGAAAATGGCTCAACAGAGTTTTATTTTTCAAGGATTGACGCTTGGTAGGATGGTACCAGGAAAAGCTCTTAATTACCAACTAAATTGGTATAACTATGCCAAGAAAAGAACAAGGATGGATCACTTTTCAAACCTCTGAGGAGGAGCGAAAAATTCTGGAACAGATCTCAAAGCAGTCTCAGCGCACCAAAACAGAAATTTTGCGGGAACTAGTGCGTAGCCTGAACAAGCAGTCTCCTCAACCGCCATCACTACCAACTCAACAGTATGAAACAGAGGAGAGTAGAACTCCTGAGATAGAAGTTTTTAGTCCGAAGAAACGACTCAAAGTTAGCTCTCGTAATATTCTCAAGGGAATCGTTAAACGAGTTGTTACAGGAGCCGTTAACACTGAAATCACGCTGGAGATTGTTCATAAAGTTGAACTAACCTCAATCATTACCCGAGTGTCAGCAGACGAACTGGGTTTGTCTGAGGGTACAGAAGCTTACGCAGTGATCAAGTCCAACGATATTGTTATTGCTAAGGAGTAGAGAAAAGTTAATTCAGAGTTATCAAGCGTTAAGAAAGTTTAACCACTATAGTTGGTCTTTACTACAAATTCTACAAAAGCCCTCACCCCTAAGTCCTGTCCCAAGTTGGGGCAGAGTTTAGGGGTGAGGTACTTTGCAATAATCAAACTTTTACTACGCTTCGACTTTTACACCTCTCCAAAAGGCGACATAGCCCTCAATCTGCTTTGCCTTCTCCTTTGCATCAGGATAGTACCAAGCAGCGTCCTTGTTAGCTTGTCCATCTACTTCAATAGTGTAGTAACTGGCGAGACCTTTCCAAGGACAAGTTGTGTGAGTGTCGCTTTCCTTGAAGTACTGCTTGTTAACTGAGTCAGGGGGAAAGTAATGGTTGCTTTCCACAACTACGGTGTTATCGCTTTCGGCTAACACGGCACCATTCCAAATTGCTTTCGGCATAGGTAGTAAATGCTTATAACGCTACACATAACATTTTGACACTCTCAGCGGCTTTAGCCGCTCTCGATTGTTAAGAGTCAAAAACCTAGTGGGTCTTGATTCGTAACGGCTGCGCCAAACAGCCTCTAGACAGTCCGGTAAAACCATTCTGCTTACTTTTTCTTCCAATGTTAGCCGCACTATTGCAATCAGCGTTAATAAAATGCCCCTCACTACTTCGATACAACCCTCGCTTAACCCGCTTTCCAGAAAACTGATAAGTTGCTGGTTTATCGGCATTGTAGAAGCATATACAACAGCCAATAAATGCAGTAATTATTTATAAGTCGGGTGATCAATATATCGAATCTCTCAGAAAAGAGTTTATAAACGTAGTTCAGAATAAAAAATAACCAAAAGTAAAACTTTATCAAGAAGATGATATAAATAATAATTTTGGTGGTAAAAAGATATTTTCAGAAGCTACTGATAAGGATGTAAATGTATTTATGCTAGCTGTCGATTATGAATCTATATCAGACACGATTCTAAAAATTTTATTTTCATAAGAAGCCCAAAAATTTCATTATTGGTAGCAACCTGAAAAATGCTAATCTAATTCGTGCCAATCTAATTGGTAGCAACCTGAAAAATGCTAATCTAATTCGTGCCAATCTGATTGATGCTGACCTGAGTGGTGCAAATGTAGAAAAAGCTCGATTTGGAAATAATCAAGGAATTTCAGAACCTATAAAACTCGACCTAATTCGACGAGGTGCAATTTTTGTTGGAGAACCTCCCACCCAGGATTCAAGAGTTTTGGTTACTAGATAGTGAGTAAAAAGCTTATGGCTTTCATTTGGGAGCATCCCAATTTTGCAAAGATGGTAGTGGGAGCCGGAAAGCTCCCTACTTTATTACTGAAGTGGGCAAGATACCCGCACTACAAAATCAAATAAATTTACACATTTGGGATGCTCCCAAAGGCAAAAGAATAAATTCTCTTTCTTATGACTTATTACTTATTAAGAATATTTCTCTCGCAGATCAGAGAATACTTGATTTGATGGTTCGCCAATAGCTGTCCCACGATGAATATCTTCTAAGCGCTTAGTTAATTCCCTATCCCAAGCAGCTTCTACATCATTATCAACATCTCTATCTAAAGATTGAATCAAAAAATGAGCAATTTTGGCACGTTCTTGTGCAGAGACTTGAGAAAGTTTAAGCTTGAGTTTTTCCGCAGTTTCAGTCATTTTATCGTTTCTCTTGAAGAATTGAGACACGAGGCTTAACTATTCAATTTTAGCTGCATTAACTAAGGTTCAGAGTTTGCCCAATGTACAAAATGCGTTCTTCTGCCAAGACAAAGTAAATAGCCGGACAGCTAGGTATAGCTGTCGCCATCAAGGTTAGGACATAGAATAGAAAAGTCCTTCCACTTTTGCTCCCATTTCTGTCATGCCCAAACCCTACAGCTACGACCTGCGCCAAAAAGTCATAGAGGCGATCGAACTC